>JAANMW010000484.1_pt1 | contig 46548 bp, 43 predicted proteins | sample 7279671 | NCBI WGS metagenome assembly JAANMW01 (sample SAMN14094541, study PRJNA606508) | bioreactor metagenome | isolation source: A lab-scale SPAN reactor treating ammonium-rich wastewater day 247 | place: Ireland: Galway | collected 2017-09-19 | reverse complement strand
GAACCACCAAATCCACCCCTGCCTGAGACATACTGACAACGACCAAGGCGGGTCAACTTTAGATGCAAATCCCGGGTCACCTTTAAGCGCAAAACAACACCCTGAGGCCTCGATTACGCTCTCAGACCTCGCAGAGGTCCGTCTGGAAGCCGGGGACGACTCCGTGGATCGCCTGCTGGGCGAGTTCCATGAGTGGTACGCGAACATGGCGGATGCCGGGAACATGCCGCGAGCATTTGCGGGCGTCAAGGCGGATGGGCGGCAGTTCGTCGTGGCTCTCGACGGGCTGGGATTTGACCACGTGCAGTATCGTCAGTTTCTGGCGTGGCTGTGCATGCATGAGTCCATCATTTCATATGCCTATGCCAGACCCATGCAGGTTGTTGACGAGTCCGATCCCGACAATCCTAAACTTCAGCTTGAGCTGGCGATCTGTGCGTCATCAGCCAGCAGGGATGCGGCGCTGACAATGACCGCAGACCGGTTGGAGTCTGGGACTATCAGGTACGGAGAGCCTGTTCGGCACGTCCGCTACGACGGACCCTTCGCCGGTTTGCAACGACAGGCTCCTGAACTGGCACCAGACCAGGTCCAGGAGTTTGATGACCTTTGGCAGGATCTCAGGAAGAAGGCATTCTGGCCGGGCGAGAGGTAGGCGCGGGTGGCCAAGGCGGGGGTAACTGGAGCGGCTTGAGGCTCGAGCGCTCGACTGGTCGGCTTACCGCGGTGTTCCGCGATGCCAGCGACAACCCGATGAGCGCAGCGGCGTTCTTCGCAGCCGTGTCGGCCGGCGATGTCATCGAGGCGAGCACGGATGCGCCGGCTGCCTAGCCCCGCCGCTCCACCCTGATCACCGCCGCATCATCCGCATGCTCGAGCAGCAGCCGGCGCACGCGCTCCTGCCACGCGGCGCCGAATTGCTGCCGGTCGGCGGGCGTGGCGTCGGGCGCCATGGCGCGCGGCATCAGCTGGCGCATCTGCGGGTCGGGCGGCACGCTGGAGAGGTCGAGCGACAGATAGACGGTGTCGCCGTTGTCGTTGCGGCGGAAGCTGGCGATGCTGTGCGGGTCCTCACCGTCGTAGCGCAGCAGCCCCTGGCGGATGAAGCGGCCGCCGATGCCGTGGAAGCCGTTGTCGGCGGCGGCACCGGTGAGCAGCGTAAAGACCTGGGCGATGACGCCGGTGGTGCCTTCGTCTTCGGCGCCGTTCATGGTCACCGAGACGGCGCCGCGCACGGCGGGCGCGTCGCCGAAGAGCGCGCGCAGGCCGGCGCGCGCCATGAGGTAGGCGCTGGCCACGGTGGGGCAGGAGTGGCCGGCGAGGCGCACGGCGTCGGCATAGCCGTACTCGAGCAGGCCGCCGTCGCTGGCGCCGAGGAACTCGGCCAGTGGATCGCGCAGCCGGATGCGCGGGGCTTCGACAAAGAATGCAGGCAGGGACATCGCCTCGATCCTCCCGGTTGAACCGTGCGTCGTATCAGGGGCGATGCTACGCCCCAGCCCGCGCAATGCCCTGATACATGTCAGCGCGGCACCGCCCTGCGGCCGCTTGCCGCGCCCCGGCGTGCGGCGTGGAATGCCCTGAAGCGCTTTGCTAGGCTGTGCGCCCCGCAGACTCGGCAAGATTCCCCGGTGAGCACTCCCTCCAACCATCCCGGCGACGCCAGTGCCGGGGGCACGGCGTTCTCCATTCTCGCGGCGATCAGCGTCTGCCACCTGCTCAACGACATGATGCAGTCGCTGCTGCTGGCCATCTATCCGCTGCTGAAGACGAACTACGGCCTGGACTTCGGCCAGATCGGGCTGTTCACCTTCACGTCGCAGGTGACCGCTTCGGTGCTGCAGCCGCTGGTGGGGCTGTACATCGACCGCAGCCCGCGCCCGTACTCGCTGGCCATGGGCATGGGCTCGACGCTCGCCGGGCTGGTGCTGCTGGCCTATGCGCCGAACTTCACCTCGCTGCTGGTGGCGGCGGCGCTCGTCGGTGTCGGCTCCTCGGTGTTCCACCCGGAGTCCTCGCGGGTGGCGCGCATGGCGGCGGGTCATCGCCACGGGCTGGCGCAGTCGGTGTTCCAGGTGGGCGGCAATGCCGGATCGGCGATCGGCCCGCTGCTGGCGGCGTTCATCGTGCTCGGCTACGGCCAGGAGAGCATTGCCTGGTTCTCGCTCGCGGCGCTGCTCGGCATCTTCCTGCTGGTGCGGGTCGGGCACTGGTACCGGGACCACGGCCTGGAGCGCATGCGGGCGAGCGCGGCGCATGCGGCCTCGCGCCCGCCGCTGCCGCGCCGGCAGCTGGTGCTGGCCATGGCGGTGCTGATCGCGCTGATCTTCTCCAAGTTCTTCTACATGGCGAGCATGACCAGCTACTACACCTTCTACCTGATCAGCGAGTTCCAGGTGTCGGTGCGGGGCGCGCAGCTCTACCTGTTCCTGTTCCTCGCCGCGGTGGCCGCCGGCACCATCGCCGGCGGCTGGATCGGCGACCGCATCGGCCGCAAGGCGGTGATCTGGATGTCGATCGTCGGCGTGCTGCCGTTCACGCTGCTGCTGCCCTACGCCAACCTGTTCTGGACGGCGCTGCTGAGCGTGCCGATCGGCTTCATCCTCGCCTCGGCGTTCCCGGCGATCGTCGTCTATGCGCAGGAGCTCATGCCGTCGCGGGTCGGCGCAGTGGCGGGGCTGTTCTTCGGCTTCGCCTTTGGCCTGGGCGGCATCGGCGCGGCGGTGCTGGGCGAGCTGGCGGATGCGACCAGCATCGGCTTCGTCTACCACCTCTGCTCGTTCCTCCCGGTGATCGGCCTGCTGGCGGGATTCCTGCCGCGGATGGAGGGCGGCCGCAGCCGCGGGCGGGCGCTGGAGGCGGCCGCATAGGGCGCCATGCCCTTGATTTCTTTCGGTCGTCTATTTATCTTCCCGGGCAGTAATTGCCCAGGCAGCGATCCGTGCCCGCTTTCTACCAGGCCGATTCACTCACCCCCGCCAACGCCATCGGCTACCTGCTGCGCCGCGCGTACAAGCTGAGCATGGCCCGCGCCGAAGCGGCCTTCGCGGCGAGCGAGGTCACCTTCACGCAGTGGATCGTGCTGGCCTTGGTCCACAGCGGCACCGCGACCACCGGTGCGGACCTCTCGCGCAACATCGGCCACAGCAGCGGAGCGATGACCCGGCTGATCGACCAGCTCGAGCAGCGCGGCCTGCTCGGCCGCCTGCGCGATGGCAGCGACCGGCGCGTCACGCGGCTGGCGATCACCGCGGCCGGCCGCAGGACCGTCACCGACCTGGCCGAGCGCGTCGCCGGCCTGTGGAACGAGGTGCTCGAGGACTTCGACCGCGAGGAAATCCTGCGGCTGATCACCACGCTCAACCGGCTCGTCGCCCGCCTCGAGGCGGAAGCGGGCGAGGGCGGCTAGGCCATGCCGCGGTCCTGCATCACCCTGGCCCACCTGATCCGCCTGGCCCTGCCGGCACTGCTGCTCGCCGCCTGCACCGTGCCGCGCGAGCCGCTGGCCGTCACCGAGGTCACCGTGCCGTCGCTGGGCCTGGGCGCGGAGCCGGCGCCGGCGATCGCTGATGGCTGGTGGCAGGCGCTGGGTGATCCGCAGCTCGATCGCCTGATGACCGATGCGCTCGCCGGCAACCCGACGCTGGCGGCGGCGATGGCGCGCCTGCGCGAGGCCGGCAGCTTCCTCGCCAGTGCCGAGGCGGACAGGCGCCCGCAGCTGACGGGCGAGGCGAGCGTGCAGGCCCAGCGCCTGAGCGATGCCTACATCATCCCGCCACCCTACGGCGGCAGCGTGCGTGGCATCGGCCAGGCGCAGCTCAACCTCAGCTGGGACCTCGACTTCTGGGGACGGCAGGCGGCCGCGGTCAGCCAGGCGCACGCCACGGCGGCTGCGGCGGCGCTGGATGTCGATGCCGCCCGGCTGGCGCTGGCCGGCTCGGTGGCGCAGACCTATGTCGAGCTGGCCCGCGCCGAGCAGCGCCTGGCCACCGCAAAGGCGGAGCTCGAACAGCGCGAGCTGGCGCTGGCGCTGGTGCGCCTGCGGGTGCGGGGCCAGCTCGATGGGGAGCGCGAGGCCCGCGGCGCGGAGATCCTCCAGGCGCAGGCGCGGCAGGCGCTGGCGCTGGCCACGGCGCAGCGCGAGGCGCTGGTGCATGCCTGCGCGCTGCTCGCCGGCCGCGGCGGGGACTACTACGCGACGCTGCAGCCGACGCGCCTGGCGCCGGGCAGCAGCCTGCCGTTGCCGGCGACGCTGCCCGCCGACCTGCTGGCGCGGCGGCCGGACATCGTCGCGGCGCGGGCGCGCATCGACTCGGCGATGGCCGGGCGCGAGGTGGCGCGCACCGCTTTCTATCCCGACATCGACCTGATGGGGCTGGCCGGGCTGCAGGCGATCGGCCTCGACCGCTTCATCAGCAGCGATGCGGCCACCTACGGTGTCGGCGCGGCGGTGCACCTGCCGATCTTCGACGGCGGCCAGCTGCGCGCCGCCTACGCCGGCGCCAGCGCCCGGGCGGATGCCGCCATCGCCGACTACAACCAGGCTGTGCTCGGCGCCGTGCGCGAGACCGCCGACGCGCTGAGCCGCGTGGACAGCGCGGCCGCCAGCCTCGAGGCGCAGCGCCAGGCCACGGCCGCCAGCGCCGGCATCCGCCGCATCGAGGACGCGCGCCTCGCCGCCGGTCTCGGCTCGCGCCTCGAGCTGATCGCAGCCGAGCTGCAGCTGCTCGCCGCGCAACAGGCGAGCGCCGACCTCGAGGCCGACCAGGCCATCGCCCGCATCCGTCTGCTGCTGGCCGTCGGCGGCGGCTTCGATCCCACCCACGCCACGCCCGTCACCGACACCAGGCCTTCCCCATGACCGACAACGCCAACGACTCCCCCCGTGAAACGCAGCCGGCCGGCAAGCCGGCCGCGACAGGCCTGGCCGCGGCACGCCGCCGCTGGATGGGGCTGCTCGCTGGCGCCGTCATCCTCTCGCTGCTGGGCTACGGTGCCTGGCTGGCACTCAGCGGTCCGCACGAGACCACCGACGATGCCTATGTCGCCGGCGACCAGGTGATGATCACCGCGCGCGACCCCGGCACGGTGATGGCCCTGCATGCCGACGACACCGAGCGCGTGCGCGCCGGCCAGCCGCTGGTGGACCTCGATCCCGCCACCGCGGATGTGGAGCTCGCCGCAGCAGCCGCCCAGCTCGGCCAGGCAGTTCGCACGGTGCGCGCCAGCTATTCGCAGGTGGCTGCCGCGGAGGCCGCGGTGGCCGAGGCGCGCACGGCGCTGGCGCGGGCCCGCGCGGATCTCGCGCGCCGCCAGCCGGTGGCCGCGGCCGGCGCGATTTCCGGCGAGGAACTCGCGCACGCCGGGGAGGCCGTCAGCGCGGCCAGCGCCGCGCTCGACCAGGCCGAAGGCCGTCTCGCCCAGGCGCGGGCCCAGGTGCAGGGGGCGGAGCTTCGCAGCAACCCGGCGGTGCTGGCGGCGATAGCCGCTTACCGTCGCGCCGCCATCCGCCGCGGGCACATGCATATCGTCGCACCGGTCGACGGCACCGTGGCCCGGCGCAGCGTGCAGATCGGCCAGCAGGTCGCCGCCGGCACGCCGCTGATGGTGGTGGTGCCGCTGGACCGACTGTGGGTGGATGCGAACTTCCGCGAGACCCAGCTCGCCGACCTGCGGGTCGGCCAGCCGGTGCGCATCAGCACCGACATCTACGGCGATGATGTCGGCTTCCGGGGCACGGTGCTCGGCCTGGGCGCGGGCAGCGGCAACGCCTTCGCGTTGCTGCCGCCGCAGAACGCCACCGGCAACTGGATCAAGATCGTGCAGCGTGTGCCGGTGCGCATCGGGCTCGATGCGCGCGAGCTCGAGGCGCACCCGCTGCGCATCGGCCTGTCGGTCACCGTCGACGTCGACACCGCTGAACGCTCCGGCTCGCCGCTCGGCCGCGAGGCGCGCAGCCCCTATGCGGCGCTGCCCGACTCCGCGCCGGAGGTGGAGGCGCAGATCGAGGGCATCATCAGCGCCAACGCCGGCGGGCATCCGTGACGCAGTCCGCCGCGCAGGCGCCGCTGCGCGGTGGCGCCCTGGCGCTGGCCGCCTTCGGGCTGGCGCTCGGCACCTTCATGCAGGTGCTCGATTCCACCATCGCCAACGTCTCGCTGCCGACCATCGCCGGCAACCTCGGCGTCAGTGCCACCCAGGGCACCTGGATCGTCACCTCCTTCGCGGTGGCCAACGGCGTGGCGGTGCCGCTGACCGGCTGGCTGATGGGCCGCTTCGGCGTGGTGCGGGTGTTCGTCGCCTCGGTGACGCTGTTCACCCTGAGCTCGCTGCTCTGCGGGCTGGCCTGGGACCTCGGCTCGCTCATCGCTTTCCGCGTGCTGCAGGGCGCGGTATCCGGGCCGATGATCCCCGGCAGCCAGACGCTGCTGATCGCCATCTTCCCGCCCAACCGCCGTTCCACCGCGCTCGGCGTCTGGTCGATGACCACGCTGATCGGCCCGGTGGCCGGGCCGATCCTCGGCGGCTACATCTGCGACAACTACCACTGGAGCTGGATCTTCCTCATCAACGTGCCCGTCGGCCTGTTCTGCGCCCTGGTGTGCTGGCGCGGCCTGAAGGCGCGCGAGACACCGACCCGCCGGCTGCCGATCGACACCGTGGGCGTGGCGCTGCTGGTGATGTGGGTGGGCGCGCTGCAGGTGGTGCTCGACAAGGGCAAGGATGCCGACTGGTTCCACTCCACGTTCATCACCGTGCTGGCGCTCGCCGCCCTGGTGCTGTTCCTGGTGTGGCTGGTCTGGGAGCTGACCGACGAGCACCCGGCGGTGGACCTGCGGCTGTTCCGCAACCGCAACCTGCTGTTCGGCACCATCGCCTTTTGCTTCGGCTACGCGGTGTTCTTCGCCAACCTGCTGCTGATGCCGCTGTGGATGCAGACCCAGCTCGGCTATACCGCCACCTGGGCCGGCCTGGTGGCCGCGCCGGCCGGGGTGGTGGCCTTCCTGCTGACGCCGCTGGTGGCGCGGGCCGGCAACCGGGTCGATACGCGGATCATGGCCAGCATCGCCTTCGTCGCCTTCGCCGTCTCGTACTTCATGCGCGCGGACTTCACCGCCCACGACGACCTGCTGACCTACACCCTGCCGCTGCCGGTGCAGGGCATCGCCATGAGCTGCTTCTTCGTCTCGCTGCTCACCATCCAGCTCGACGGCCTCAGGCCCGAGCAGATCCCGATGGCGACCGGCATCTCCAACTTCGCGCGCATCACCGCCGGCAGCTTCGCCGCCTCGCTGATCACCACGCTCTGGGACCGGCGCGAGGCGATGCACCAGAGCCGGCTTGCCGACCACGTGACCGCGCTGTCGCCTGGTTACCAGTCGGCGGTCGAGGCGCTGCAGGGTTTCGGTGCCAGCGCCGAACAGGCCGCTGCCCTCGTCGCCCACGAGATGACGCGCCAGGCCTACCAGCTCGCCGCCAACGAACTGTTCTGGCTATCCGGCTGGATCGTGCTCGCCATGACCGCGTTGGTGTGGCTGACGCGGCGGCCCAGGACCGACCACGGCTGAGGCAGGCCGCCTCAGCGGCCGTCGAGCCGTGGCCGCCAGTCCTCCACGCCCGCGCCGCCCAGCCGGCCCTCGAACAGCCGCCGCCAGCTCGGCGTGAGCGGCAGGCCGAGCACGCCCGCGAGGTGCTCCGGCCGTGTCTCGCGGTCACGGATCAGCGCCAGCAGGCGCGCGACGCTGTAGTCCGGATGCGGGCGCTCGACCAGCGTGCAGGCATCCCCGGCCTGCAGCAGGCCGGGCTCGAGCACGCGCAGGTACCAGCCCGCGCGCAGGCTGTCCTGCACCCGCTGCGGCATGTCGGCGACGCCGAAGCGCAGCTTGAGCTTGTAGCAGGGCTGGCGGCCCTGCGTGACCGTGAACAGCACGCTGCCGATGCGCCAGAGGTCGCCGATGCACACGCCGTGCTCGTCGATCCCGTCCAGGCTCAGGTTCTCGCCGAAGGCGCCCGGCGCCTGCCACAGCGGCTGGTCGGGCAGCACGCTGCGCCAGTACTCGTAGTTCGACCAGGCATAGCAGTGCACCGCCTTGTACTCGCCGCCGTGCGCCTTCAGGTCCGCCTGCTCGTCGCCCGCCAGCCCCAGGTGGCCGACGCTCCATGGCCCCGCCACCGGCTGCTTCGCGATGCCGCTCCGCGTGCCGCGCAGCACGCCGCCCAGCCGCCGCACCGGCCCGGCCAGCACGCAGCGCACCCGCGGCGGACCGGATGTGTGCAACGGATCGCCCATCGCGGCTTATTCTAGAGGGGGAATGGTGCCGGTGTTACGGTTACGGCATTGCACCGGCCAGCTGTCAGTTCCCGAATCATCGGGCGGAGCCGCACATGGATGACCTCGACACACTCAGGGAGGCTGTTCGGCGCTTTGCCGCCGAGCGCGACTGGGAGCGGTTCCACTCGCCCAAGAACCTCGCCAGCGCGCTCGCGGTGGAAGCAGCGGAACTGCTCGAACCCTTCCAGTGGCTCACGGAGGAGCAAAGCCGCAGCCTGTCCGCGGAACAGGCCGAGGCTGTCCGCAGGGAAATGGCCGACGTGCTGATTTACCTGGTGCGCCTCGCCGACCAGGTCGAAGTCGACCTGCTCGCTGCCGCGCGGGACAAGATGGCGGAGAACGCGCTGAAGTACCCGGTGGAGAAGGCGCGGGGTTCGGCGCGCAAGTACAGCGATTTCTAGCGGGTCCTCAATCCGGAAGCGGTCGGAGTCCATAGCCATTTCCCGTGATTCGGGCCGGCAACACACCTGGCTTGCCGCATGACGCCAGGCACCGTTGTTCCCGGATTGCTGAATGGCCCGTTCCGAGAGGCATTCCGTGGATTACCTTTACTCGCTGTATGATGCCCTCGTCAGCATCAACGTCCCGAACGACAAGGCCAGGGCCGTGGTGGATGCGATGGAGCGGGACATGGCCACCACAATCGCCACCAAAGCCGATCTGCAGCTGCTGCGTACCGAGTTGCACCAGGAGTGCGCGCTGATCCGAAAGGACATGGAAATCATGACGGCGAGCATCTCCAGCACCCTGACGCTGCGCCTCGGCTCCATGCTGGTCGTCGTGACCGGGCTCCTGTTCGCTGCCCTCAAGCTGACCTGACGCCGTGGCGTAGCATTCGGTACATGGCAGGTCAGGCACCTGCCGTGAATTGGCATGAAAACGCCCCGAAATGTCCCAGAGCCGACAGGAACCCCCCGGCCAGCGCTTCGCGGCGCGGCATTACGCCGCGTACCCCTTCCGGCGCTGCGAGCCGGAAGGTAACCTAGTTACCATCACTGTCTACCGGACGGACAACAGTCATGAGTACCTATCAGAAGTACTATCAGGCACCCCTGCCGGCGATCATTGCCTTGCTGGTCGTGTTTGGCTGGCAGGGCGTGGGCCACTACGTCATGTACATGATGGAGCACGTGTGGTTCAAGGAGCATGTGTTCCTCGCCTCCTTCATCATCGGCCTGATCGGTGTGGTGATGGTGTGGGTCGGCCGCAAGAGGCCCGAGCTCGGCGCGACGCTGCTCGGCTTCGCCGGCGGCAGCCTGATCTGGCTGGCGTGGATCGAGTTCAGCTTCGTCTACGTGGCCGACGACCTCGGCGTGCAGCCGGTGGTGTGGGGCGCGAAGGAGACGCTGCCCGAGTACCGCGTGATGCTGTCCTCGGTCGGCGTGCTGATGGCCTCGCTGTTCTACTTCTTCTCCAACCGCGACACCCGCTGCAATGCCTTCATGTGGATGCATCGCAACCTGCACCTGCAGCCGGCCGGCGCGCGCAGCTCGGTTGCGGAGCGCAACATCGCCGCGCTGGTGGCGATGGAGACGGTGTACGTGACCTGGTTCTGCTACATCGTGCTGCTGATCCTCTACAACCCGGCCTTCTTCGGCACCGACAGCCCGGTCACCTTCGCGGCCTGCGGCCTGTTCGCCATCTGGGCCGTGTACCTCGGCCAGCGGCTGTGGTGGTACCAGCGCGTCGCTCCGGCCATGCGCTATGCGATTCCCACGGCGATCATCGCCTACAACGTGGTGGAAATCCTCGAGAAGTGGGGCAAGATCGACGAAATCTGGGTGCAGCCGGGCAAGTACGCGGTGCAGATCGGCCTGGCGATCGGTGCGCTGGTGATCATGATCGTGCTGGCGATCGTCAGCCCGGCCCGGCGCATCGTCGACCGGCCACCGACCGAGCACGGCAGCAAGGCCTGATGGATGCGTGGCCGGCCTGCGTCGGGCCGGCCACGGACTCCCCGGCAAGACAAGCCAGCCCGATCCGCCACAGCAGCCCAGCCCGGTACCGCTACTGCCTGATGGCTGGCCTTGCCAGCCTCGCAGCGGGCTGCGGCGGTGGCGACAGCCCGCCACTGGTCGGCACGCTGGAACGCGACCGCATCGAGATCATCGCCGAGGCCAGCGAGCCGATCGTCGCGCTCGAGGTACGCGAGGGCGACCACGTTGCCGAGGGCACGCTGCTGATGCGCCTGGAGACGGCCACCGCCACCGCCAGGGCAGCGGCGGCGGCCTCCCGCTCCGCGCAGGCGCGCCACCACCTGACGGAACTGCTGAACGGCGAACGCCCCGAGGTCATCGACGAGGCGCGCGCCCGTGTCGCCGCGGCCCAGGCCACCGCGCAGCGTGACCAGATGGAGCTCCGGCGCGCCACGGCCTTGCTGGCGCGCGGCCTCACCAGCCAGGCGAGCGTGGACCAGGCCCGCGCGGCGAACGACGCCGCGGCGGCCGCGCTGCGCGAGGCGCAGGCCGCACTGGCCCTGGCCCTGCACGGCAGCCGCATCGAGGACATCGACCAGGCACGCGCCGCGCTGGCGGAGGCCGAGGCCGGCGAGCGCCAGCTCGCGGTGGGCGATGCCCGCCTCGACGTGAGGGCCACCCGTGCCGGTACCGTCGAGGCCATTCCCTACAAGCTCGGCGAGCGTCCGCCCGCGGGCGCCCCGGTGGTGGTGCTGCTGGCCGACAGCCCGGCCTATGCGCGCATCTACGTGCCCGAGCCACTGCGCGCCAGCCTGCGCGCCGGCCAGGCGGCCGAAATCCGCGTGGACGGCCTGGAGAAGCCGCTGCCCGGCCGCTTCCGCTACCTGTCCGCCGAGGCCGCTTTCACCCCGTACTACGCGCTGACGCAGCGCGACCGCAGCCGCCTGTCCTACCTGGCGGAGGTCGAGGTCACCGGACCGGGGGCTGCTGGCCTGCCGGCGGGTGTGCCCGTGGAGGTGACGCCGGCCGCGCAGGCCCATGACTGAACCCGCCGCCATCCAGGCGCGCGGCATCACCCGCCGCTTCGGCGCCGTGCTGGCGGTGGACCAGGTATCGCTCGATATCCCGCGGGCGCAGATCTACGGCTTCCTCGGTCCCAACGGCTCGGGCAAGTCCACCACCATCCGCATGCTCTGCGGCCTGCTGCTGCCGCAGGCGGGCACGATCTGCGTGCTGGGCCACGAGGTGCCGCGCGAGGCCGAGGTGCTGCGCCGGCAGATCGGCTACATGACGCAGAAGTTCTCGCTCTGGGATGACCTGACGGTGCTGGAGAACCTGCGCTTCATGGCACGCGCCTACACCCTGGGCGCGGAGCGCTCCGCCCGGCGCATCGCCGCGGTGATCGAGGAGTACCGCCTCGGGGAGCTCCGCGACCGGCTCGCCGCCGAAATGAGCGGCGGGCAGCGCCAGCGCCTGGCACTGGCCGCGGCCACGCTGCACGAGCCGCCGCTGCTGATGCTCGACGAGCCCACCAGTGCCGTCGACCCGCAGAGCCGTCGCGATTTCTGGGAGAGCCTGTTCGCGCTGGTCGGGCGCGGCACCACCATCCTGGTCTCGACGCACTACATGGACGAGGCCGAGCGCTGCCACCGGCTGGCGATCCTCAGCGAGGGGCGGCTGGTGGCCGAGGGCGAGCCGGCCACGCTCATGGACGGCCTGCCGCTGCACGTGGTCGAGGTGAAGACCGGCGACATCGAGGGTGCGCGCCGCGAGCTGCACCGCCTGCCCGAGCTGCGCAGCCTGGCGCAACTCGGCCTGCGGCTGCACGTGCTGCTCGACCGGGGCGTGGAGGACCCGGCTGGCCTGGTGCGCGCGGCCCTGTCCGCCGCGGCGATCGACGGGGACGTGGCACTGGCAGCGGCCAGCCTCGAGGATGTTTTCGTCGCGGCGACGCTGCCGGGCAGCCCTGCCCATTCCGGCAATGCGCGGGTGCCCGCATGAGCGCGGCCGCGGAATTCTTCCAGCGGGTCGCCGCGGTGGCGGACAAGGAGATCCGCCAGCTGCGCCGCGACCGGCTGACCGCCGGCATGATCTTCGGCGTGCCGCTGCTGCTGATCCTGATCTTCGGCTACGGCATCAACTTCGACGTGCGCCACCTGCGCGCCGCCTGGGTGGACGACGCCAACACCACCGCCTCGCGCGCGCTGGTGGCCGACCTCGCCGCCAGCCAGGTGGTGGACTTCGTCGCCCGTGCCCGCGGGCCGGACGAGCTGCGCCGGCTGATCGCCGCGGGCGAGGTTTCCGTGGGGCTGTACGTGCCGCCGGATTTCGAGCGCCGGCGCCTGGGCGGGGAGCGCGCCCTGGCGCAGCTGTTCATCGACGGCGGCGAGCCGGGCGTGGAGGCGGCGGCGCGTGCGCTCGCCGCCATCCCGGTGCGCGTGCGGGTCACCGCGCCGTTGCGTGGCACGCCGACACTCGAGGTGCTGACCGAGTACAACCCCGAGCGGCGCACGGCGGTGCAGATCGTGCCGGCACTGATCGGCGTGATCCTCACCATGACCATGGTGGTGTTCACCGCCATCGCGCTGGTGCGCGAGCGCGAGCGCGGCAACCTCGAGCTGCTGATCACCACGCCGGTGCGCCCGGTGGAGCTGATGCTCGGCAAGCTGCTGCCCTACGTGGCGGTGGGCCTGGTGCAGACCAGCATCGTGCTCGGCGCGGGGGTGCTGCTGTTCCAGGTGCCGGTCAACGGCAGCGTGGTCGATCTCTATGCCGGGGCGATCCTGTTCATCGCCGCCACGCTGGCGCTGGGCCTGCTGGTGTCCACCGTCGCTCGCACGCAGTTCCAGGCCATGCAGCTCGGCTACTTCATCCTGCTGCCGTCGATCCTGCTCTCCGGGTTCATGTTCCCGTTCGAGGGCATGCCGCTGGCCGTGCAGTGGCTGGCGCAGCTGCTGCCGCTGACGCATTTCAACGAGATCCTGCGTGGCGTGATCCTGCGGGGAGCCTCGCTGCGGGAACTGGGCGGGCCGGTGCTGAAGCTCGGCGCCTGCTTCCTGGTGGCGGTGGCCCTGGCGGCCTCGCGATTCCGCAAGCGGCTGGGCTGAGCGGCGCCGGCGGTTCAGAAGGCGAACGATGCGCCGAGAAAGGGACCGGTGAGCTGCGCGTCGAACTGCAGGCTCTCGTCCCGGTAGTCGGACTGCAGGTGGCGCCAGCCACCAACCAGCGTGCCCCAGTCGAAGGTGTAGCCCAGCGAGGCAACGGCCTCCCAGGAGGGCTCGGAGCCACCAGCGCCGACATCCGCCTGGGCAAGCACCTGCCAGCGGCCGCCGAAGCGCTGCAGGTAGCGCAGGCCGGCGACCGCATCGAACCACTGGGCGCTGCCGCCAGCCTGCCGGTCGGCGAGCGTGGCGCCCTGGAGTTCGAGATCGACGTCGATGTCGTAGTAGCGGAGGCCGGCAAACAGGTCCAGGTGGCCAGTCCCGGTGGGCAGGCTGTCCCAGCCGGCAAACACCTGCATGACGTTGCCGCGTACCTCGGCCTCGGCATGCGAGTAGAGCCTGGAGGCCCCGGTGGGACTGTCGGATTCCACCCTCGCATAGGTCCAGTCGCCGAACACCGTCCAGCGATCCCGGCGCCAGCTGGCGTTGAGCATCGCGCCGGCGAGGCTCATGTTGTCCCAGATCTTGCCGAAATCCGCTGTCGCGCCCCCGCCCGGGTCCGTGGCGCCGGCGCCGAGCGTGCCATCCAGGCTGGCTGCCCAGAGGTATGGCGTGAGGTTGAAGGCGTCGTCGGCGATCGCGGGTGCGCAGTGCAGGAAACCAGCCAGCAGCAGGAGCAGTCCGGCGCGGCAGCTGGCAGGGAGGTGCTCAGCCCGCATCCGGTGCCCCGGCGACGGCCTCGGTGGCGGAGAAGATGCCGTCGGCCTGGTGCCGGTCGCGCTCCCTTTCGGCGATGCGCAGTTCGTTCTCCGCCGAGCGCAGGATGTCCTCGCCCTTGCGGATGGAGCTGATGCGGGTGCGCTCGCGGCCGCGCACCAGGAACGGCGCCCAGGCTGCGGTGATCACCGCCCCGGCGATGGCGCCGGCCCAGCGGAAGGCCCAGAAACCGCCGCCGACCAGGATCCAGAGGATGGTGAGGATGTCGTACCAGACGCCGCGGCGCCAGGCGGAGCGGGGCGATTCATCACGGAGATCATCGAGCTTGCGGCGGGTCTCGGTGACGACGGTGCCCCAGTAGGCGACCGCGGCCGCACCCTGCTGGCGGCGCTGCTCGTGGATCTCGCGCTCGAGGGCGATGAGGCCGCGGCGCTGGCCGTCGTCGGCGATGCCGAAGTAGCGCTCCCGGCGCAGGCCCTCGGCCACCGCCGCCCCCAGGGTGGCCTGCTCCAGCGCGCGGCGCTCGGCCTCGAGTGTATCGAGGCGGGCATCGATGGCGTCGAGCTTCTTGGCTGCCTTGAACCGGCTCATGGCTCGTTGCTGGGATTCCCCCGATCCTGCCGGCTACTTTACCCCAGCGGCCGGCATTTGGCCGATGGCTGATGATTGCGCCCGGCCTGCGGCCGGAGGACAGGCGTTTGGCGCGTCGCGAAACCAGCCGCTATTCTGACGGCTGGTTTCGTGGTTACCATTGACTGAAAGGATGAGTCCGTGGCGCCAGCAGGAAACGCGCCCTGGCCTGCCCGCCTGCGTGGTGTCAACCTCGGCGGCTGGCTGGTGCTGGAAAAGTGGATGACACCCAGTCTCTTCGCGGGATTGGCCGCCACCGATGAGACCAGCTGGTGCGTGGAACTCGGCGCCGCGGCACCGGCCCGGCTCCGCGCCCACTGGGATTCCTTCATCACCCGCGAGGACTTCGCCTGGCTGGCGGCGAGCGGCATCAATGCGCTGCGCATTCCGCTCGGGCACTGGTTGTTCGGACCGCCCTATCCCTATCACCCGAAGTACGGCGCCAGCCGGCAGCCGTTCGTCAGCGGTGGCATCGAGGTGCTGGACCGGGCCATGGGCTGGGCCGGGGAGATGGGGCTGAAGGTCCTGCTGGACCTGCACGCCGCCCCGGGCTGCCAGAACGGCTTCGACAATGGCGGCATCAAGGACGTCTGCGAGTGGCACACGAAGGATGAGTACATCGCACATTCGGTCGATATCGTCGGCCGGCTGGCGGCACGCTACCGCGCGCATCCAGCGCTGCTCGGCATCGAACTGCTGAACGAGCCACGCTGGGACGTGCCCACGCAGGTGCTCAAGGACTACTACCGGCGTGCCAACGCCGCGGTGCGCAGTCATTGCGGTCCCGGTGACGTTGCCGTGGTGGTGCATGACGGCTTTCGCCCGCACCGCGAATACCTCGGCTTCTTCCAGGAGCCCGGATTCGACAACGTGATCTTCGACCTGCACCGGTACCAGTGCTTCGAGCAGGCAGACAAGGATCTGGATATCGGTGGCCATCTGCACAAGGCAGCCATCCTCTGGCGCGACGAAGCCGACCTGGTGCAGCGGGAACTGCGGGTGCCGGCGATTGCGGGCGAATGGAGCCTGGGCCTCGACCTGAAAGCCGTTTCGCTCTGGGCCGAGGGCCCCTACAACCATGCCCTGGAGGCACTCGACGGCTTCCAGGTCGATGTCGCGAACCGTGGCTACGGTGCCGCCCAGATATGCGCTTTCGAGCACTATCGCGGCTGGTTCTTCTGGAGCTACCGGACGGAGACCACGCCGTCATGGTGCTTCCGCGAGTGCGTCGAGCGCGGCTGGTTGCCCGCCTCCTTCTGAAGGACCGGCGGCCGCTCGCGCTTCAGTCCGCGTGGAACAGGTGGCGGACCGGCACCAGCCGGTTGAGCACGATCTTGCGATCATGGAGATGCTCAAGCCCGGGATGGACGCTGATGGTAAGCATCCCGGCACCGGGCACCTCGCGCCGGAGCATCTCCAGCATCAGCTGTTCGCCCTTGGGATCAAAGGCGTCGGTGGCTTCCTCCATGAGAATCCAGGCCGGCCGCTGCATCACCGCGCGGGCCAGGCCCAGCTGTTGCTGGCCGCGCAACGGCAGAACGCGTGCCCAGTTGTCCTGTTCATCCAGGCGTGGCCTGAGCCAGGCCAGGCCGGCGCACTCCAGTGCATGGCGGATGCAGCTGTCGCTGTATGCATCCGGTGCCTGTGGGTAGCAGAGCGCCTCGCGAAGCGTCCCCTCCGGGAGGAACGGCCGCTGGGGCATGAACAGCACCGGCCCGTCGGCAGGCAACAGCACACGGCCGCGCCCCCAGGCCCAGAGGCCGCCGATGACCTGGAACAGGCTGGTGGTCACCGCCGGGTCGCCCGTGACCAGCACGCGTTCGCCGCGGCGGATCTCGCAGCTGAAGTCCTCGATAAGGATCCGGCCCGATGGCTCGGTGATGGTCAGCGCTTCGATCTTCAGGCGCGACGGTGCGCAGCAGCCGAGCTCGATGCGATACGCAGCGGGCAGCTGCTTCTCCAGGTCGAGGCGCTGCATACCCAGGTGCAGGGCCAGGGCACGGTCGGCCGAAGCGCGGCAGCGGGCGATTTCGCCGACATTGTCCACCGGCCAGGACAGCGCGGAGGTGACCTTCTGGAACGCCTGTGCCGCCTGCATCAGGACGCCGAGCGTCATCTCGCCCATGATGTACTGCGGTGCCGCGACCAGCAGCGGGAACACGGGGAGCAAGGCGCCGTAGCCGGTGGAGAACGAGACAATGCCCATGTAGGCCAGCGACTGCCGGTCCCAGTCGCGTACGACCTCGCGGAAGCGCACCCCGGACCTGGCCCGCTCCATGGCTTCGCCGTGCATGAGCGCGATGGACTCGGACTGCTCCCGCGCCCGCGCCAGGCCGAAGCGGAAGCTGGCCTCGGCGGTCTGCAGGGCGTTGGTGGTGCGCACCAGGGGCCGGCCGAACAGCCAGCCGACGATGGTGCCGGCGCCCGCATAGAGCACGGCCAGCGGCACCATGTAGCCGGGAACCTGCAGGGCGGTGCCGGGAACGGTAACGACGCCGGACACCTCCCAGAGGATGTCCACGAAGGTACCGAGGATCATCACCGAGAAGACGAGCGTGTGCGCCAGGGCAATGGCGCTCTCGGTGGCAATTCGCACGTCCTCGGCGATACGCCCGTCCGGATTGTCATGATCGCCCGCGCTGAACGTCAGGCGGTAATGCCTGCCGTCGGCCATCCAGCGGCCAACCAGGCGGTCGGTGAGCCAGGCACGCCAGTCGAGCTGCAACCAGCGCTTGACCATCAGATGTGCCGCGGTGACGACGATGGAGCCGGCGAAGATGAGCGCGAATACGCCCACCTGCACCAGAACCTCGGGCACCGAGCGCGCCTCCAGGGCGTCGAACAGTGCGCGGTTCCAGTAATTGCCCCAGACAGTGAGGCCAACCTGGCAAACGGTCAGAAGGAAGAGCGCCAGGGTGGCGCCGCGTACCCTGGCCTTGCGCTCGCAGTTCCAGTAGGGACTGGCAAGGCGCAGCATCTGGCCCAGCATGCGGACTCGTGAAGCTGGGCGCGGGGCCAGGGTGGTGGGGTCCGGCATCGAAGCGCAGTGTAGGCGTCGGCGCAGGGGTGGCCAAGGGACATGCGCCAAAAAAAGACGCCGGCCTTGCGGCCGGCGTCCGTTTACCTACCCACCACCGGTGGCGGTGGTCGCAATGCGGCCTAGAACAGGTCGCCGAACTGGTAGCGGACATCGAGCGTGGCGGCGTCACCGACGAAGAATGCCGTCTTGTCGGCATCGGTGTAGCTGACGCCCACGGAGAGGGCCGGCGTCGCCAGGTAGCGGCCGCCAACCGTCCAGGACACGACGGTGCCGTCGCCATTGCTGACGTGATCCACGCTGTAGCGATCCCAGTTGATCATGCCGTTGAGCTCGAACTGGTCCGTCAGCATGTGGCGCAGCCCGGCGCCGAGGCCCCAGCCGTCAATGTCCTCGTTCGTGTCGTCCCGGTCCATGTCCTGATAGCGGAGGTTGAACACGGCATCGGTGCCGGCGGCGATATGGGGGTGAACACCCGCGACGATCGAATAGCCGTCGTAATCCTGATCCGGGCCGGAATCGTCGCCAATGCTGCCATTGACGTATCCGACCTGGAAGTGGAACAGGTCGGCGATGCCGAGGCTGCCGTTGAGGCCAAAGGCATCGGTGGTGTCATCGCCGGAACTCGAGGACGTGTAGCCGATCTGGCCCCAGGTCCATGCCGGGTTCTCCCCTGCGAAAGCCGAGCCGGCGGCCAGGACGGCTGCCGCGCACACGGCGGTGCTCAGATATCTCATTCGGTTTCTCCTTCGTACGCACATAACAACAACGTTGCCGCCGGCCCCCCTGCCGGTGCCCTGTGGCATGTCCAGACCACGGGGAAAACCAGACGACGGCGTGATGTTACATGAGCTGTGTGAAAAAGCTACAGCAAAATGTGCTGTAACAGGCAACAAATATCATTGTGTTGCCGCTGCGCTACATGTACTGCCGGCTTCTCAGTGACCGGCTATGGGCGTGAAGGCAACGCGGTCCAGGCGCCAGTCGTCGACCGCGGGCTCGCCGGGGACCATGTGGACATCGACGATCTCGGTCGTCCGCCCGCGGATGTCGATGTCCAGGCTCGCGTAGTGCACGGCCCCGGGGCGACTGGTGCCGGAGAGCATCAGGTGCAGTACGCCCGGACCCTCGGCGCGTTCGATGCGCCCGCGCAGCCAGAGTTCGCGTGAGTTGCTGTCGTAGCTGAGCGTGCCCAGGAGGCAGACCTGGCCCGTGGCGTCGCAGAGCAGTTCCTCGCGCGCGAGGTAATGCCGTGCGCTGGCCAGTGCCACGAGCGAAGTCAGGAGGAGGGCCGCCGCGAGGGCGGCCTGCGCGAGTTTCAAGCCCTGCGCGGATTTCAAGCCCGGTCTTGCCACGGGGAATCAGACAGCGGCTGCGGGCTGCTGACTCCCGGGCTACGGCGTCGCCGCGACCACCCGCCGGCGGCGAGCAGGAAACCGAGCAGCCAGTCCAAGGCCCCACCGCCGCCACCACCACCGGTGGCTGCGGGCGGGTCACCGGCACTGCTGCCACTGCCACCGCTACCGCCACCCGAGCCGCCGCCGCCCGAGCCCCCGCCGGGAGCGGCGGCCACGGTGACGGTGACCGACCGGGCGGCCGTGCCACCCGCGCCGCTGCAGGTCAGGCTGAAGGTCGTGGTGGTGGTGAGCGAGCCGCTGCTGCTCGAGCCGGAGCTGGCCCTGGTGCCCGTCCAGCCGCCGGAGGCGGTGCAGGCGCTGGCATCGGTGCTCGACCAGGCCAGCGTGGTGCTGCCGCCGTTGGCGATCGACGCCGGCGTGGCGCTGAAGCTGAGCGTGGGCGCGGGCGTGACCGGCGCGGCGCTGTCCTTCATCGCCAGTGCCAGCTTCCAGCCGGGGTTGCTGCCCGCGCCGCTGTAGGCGCCGCGAAACGCCTGGTCACGGGCGCGACCGTTGAAATCCAGGCTCCAGTCCGCGTAGCCGGTGAAGGCGCTGGTATCGATGGCTGTCCCTTCGAGCATGCCGGCGAGCGGGTACAGATCGAGCTGGCCGATCGCGCCCCAGGGATTCTTCAGATACAGGTTGGTGGAACCGTAGGCAGCGGTGATGTTGGAGGCCTGGTTCGGCCCGCTGATGGCCGGTGCGGCGAACACGGCGTTGCCGATGATCCGCTGCGTGAAACCGGCCTTGCCGCCGCTGACATAGATGCCGCGGCCATCCGCCACCACGGTGTTCTGGAAGACCGTCACCGAGCGCGGCTGGTCGTTGTGGGGGACGATGTTGAGCGCATCGCCCACGGAATTGACGAACAGGTTGCCGTACAGGCCGATGTTGCCCTCGCCCTGGAACAGTGCCTCGGTCGGGTTCTCGTAGAAGAAATTGCCGTAGATCTCGTAGCTGTCGTCCTGGCCCGTGCCGGACAGCGGCAGGTGGCCCACCAGCAGGTTGGGTCTGGCGCTGTCGCCGCCGTTGGCGCCGTTGGCCTTGGAAAACACGTTGTGGCGGATGATGGTGCGGTTCACGCCGGTGGGCATGCCGATGTTCGACGGCCGCGGGTTCTGGTGCTTGATCTGCGCGTTGTAGCCGAGCGTGTCCAGCACCACGTTGTACTCGATCAGGCCGGCGACGAAGGGCGCGCTGCCGTCGGAGCTGCCGAAGTACATGCCGGTGCCGGCACCGATGATGCGGTTGCGGCGCACGATCCAGTTCCAGGCCGGGCCCTTGGTGGAGATGCCATCCATCTGCTGGTCGGCGCCGTAGCCGATGATGGTGAGGTCGGAGATGGTCACGTGGTGGGTGACGTTGCGCGAGTCGACGCCGAAGGGGCCTTCGGTGCCGGTGCCGTCCAGCGTCAGGTGCGAGACCTCGAGCCAGGAGACGTCGTCGAGCTGCACGGTGTTGCAGCAGTTGTCGGCGAGGAACACGGCGGAGGCACCCGACTGCGGGCCGGTGATGGTGATGTAGGCGCCCGGTGCGCCGTGCAGGTCACTGATCTGCAGCTGGTCGCGGTAGGTGCCGGCAGCCAGCTGCAGGGTGTCGCCCGGCTGCAGCTGGTCGAGCAGGGCCAGATAATTGCCGGGGTTGCCCTGGTAAACCGTGGCGGACGCCATGGCAGGCAACAGCAAGGCAGCCAGGAACCCCCGGCCGGGACGCGACATACCCATGGACAACACCCGTGTAACCCGCCGGCACTATGCCGCAGGGGATGGGCGCGAAGTGTGACGCAGGTCGCCGGATGCGGCCAGCCGCAGCCAGCCTGCTAGACTCGCTGCAGCATCAGCGGCAATGGCGCCATGGCACGGGGCAAGAGCCGGGACAAGCGCGGGAACAGGGGCGGGCGACGGGGCCGCGGCAGCGCGCCCGCCGCGCGTCGCAGGCCACGGCTGTGGTGGACCGGCCTCGAGGACGAGGCGCTGCTCGACCTGCGTTTCCGCGACCTCGGCCTGGTGCTGGAGAAGAGCCCGCTGGCGCCAGCGCTGCGGCGGCTCGACCAGGAGCTGGACCGCCGCGGCTTCGTGTTCCGGCCGCACTTCTGGCTCTCGGAGGAGTGGTTCTGCCCGGACGGCGTGCCCGGCGTGGCCATTCCCTTCTACCTGGCGCACCCGCGGCTCGCCCGCCTCGAGCGGCGCATGATGCACGAGGTGGAGGGCGGCAACGCGCGCTGGATGGCGCGCATCCTGCGCCACGAGACCGGGCATGCGCTCGACAACGCCTACCGGTTGCGGCGGCGCAAGCGCTGGAGGCTTGCCTTCGGCCCGGCCACGCGCCCGTATCCGCGCAGCTACACGCCGCGCATCACCAGTCGCAACTACGTCATGCACCTCGGCCACTGGTATGCGCAGAGCCATCCCACCGAGGATTTCGCCGAGACCTTCGCCGTGTGGCTGGCGCCGAACTCCACCTGGCGCAGTGACTACCGTGCCTGGCATGCGTTGCGCAAGCTGCGCTACGTGGACGAGCTGATGCAGGAGATCCGCGGCGAGGCACCGCCGGTGCGCTCGCGCGCGGTGATCGAGCCCCTGGCCAGCAACCGGCGCACGCTGCGCCAGCACTACCGCGACAAGCTCGCTGCCGATGACCGCAGCGATGCCCACCGCTACGACAGCCGCCTGCTGCGCGTGTTCGGCCTGCGCTACGAGAACCCGGGCCAGCAGCCGGCCGCGACCTTCATCCGCCAGGTGCGGCCGCAGCTGCACCGGCTGCTCGTGCGACGCTCGCAGCTGCACCCGTACCTGGTCCACCACGTGCTGCGCATGGTCATCCGCCGGGCACGGGACCTGGACCTGGTGGTGGTGGGGTCCCTGCGGGTGACGCAGCGCGAGCTGTTCGCGCTGCTCGAGCGCATCCTCTTCGACTTCGTGCGGCGGGGCCGCGAGCGGTACACCCTATGAAGAAACTGCGCGTCCTGGTGCTGACCCACGAGAGCCTGGTGCCGCCGGAGAGCCTCGATGGCTACACGGAGCAGCAGATCAACGAGTGGAGGACCGAGTACGACGTCATGACGCACCTGAAGGCCGCCGGCCACGAGGTGCGCATGCTGGGCCTGTACGACAACCTCGCTGACCTGCGCGCTGCGGTCTCCGGCTGGACGCCGGATGTGGCCTTCAACCTGCTGCAGGAATTCCAGGGGATCATCACCTACGACCAGCACATCGTCGCCTACCTCGAGCTGATGCGCCAGCCGTACACCGGCTGCAACCCGCGCGGCATGATGCTGTCGCGGGACAAGGTGCTGTCCAAGCAGATCCTCTCCTGGCACCGCATCCCGACGCCGCAGTTCGCCATCTTCCGCCACGGCCATCCCTACCGGTTGTCGGCGAAGCTGAAGTTCCCGCTGTTCGTCAAGTCCGCCACCGAGGACGCCTCGCTCGGCATCGCCCAGGCCTCCATCGTCGAGGACCGGGTACGGCTGAAGGAGCGCATCGACTTCATCCACGAGAGCACGCGCACCGATGCGCTGGTGGAGGAGTACATCGAGGGACGCGAGCTCTACGTCGGCGTCTGTGGCAACGACCGGCTCAGTACCTTCCCGGTCTGGGAGATGGATTTCGGCACGCTGCCCCAGGCCATGGCCGGCATCGCCACGCGCAAGGTGAAGTGGGACCTGAAGTACCAGAAGAAGCACGGCATCCGCACCGGCCGGGCCAACGGGCTGGCGGCGGCGGACCACGAGCGCATCGGGCGCCTCGCCAAGCGCATCTACCGCGCGCTGCACATGAGCGGCTATGCGCGCATGGACTTCCGCATGCGCGAGGATGGCAGCGTCTTCGTGCTCGAGGCCAACTGCAATCCCAACCTCGCGCAGGGGGAGGACTTCGCCGAGTCCGCCGGCAGCGATGGCCTGGACTACGCCGGCCTGCTGCAGCGGCTGGTGCGCCTGGGGCTCAACTACCGCGCCGAATGGCGGCTCAACGACGCCTGATGGCGGGGATCTCCCCCGGCCTCAGCGCTGCGCCAGCCGTTCCTCGAGGAAGGCGGCGATGGCGCGGATGGAGGTCCGGTCGAACAGGTCCTCGATGGCGAGCAGTCCCGGGTATTCCTCGTCGATACGCTCGAAGATCTGCGCCAGGGCGATGGAGCTGACGCCGATCTCGAAGAAGTCGTCGTCGACGCCGACGCGGCGGTCGGTGACCACGCTGGCGCAGATGCGCCGGAGCAGCTGCACGATGTCGGACTCGGTCTCCACCGACGGATCGTGGTGATCGAGCCGCATGGCGTCGAGTTCCTTCATCACCTCGTCGAACTGCCCTTCCTCGTAGGCGCGGACCAGCAGGCCGCGCTGGATCTTGCCGCTGGTGGTCTTGGGGATGTTCTTCACCGGCAGCACGTGGCCGACCTGCAGCGCGGTCTGTTCGGTGATGCGCCGGCGGACCCGGTTGGCGAGCGGGATGAAGTCCGCGAGCGAACCGCGGTGCAGCAGGAACACCAGCAGCTCGTCCTCGTCGGCATTGTCGCGGCGCGCCCCGGCAACGACCAGCTTGCCGAGCTCGACGCCGGTGCCACCCTCGGCGATGGCCTCGATGTCATGCGGATAGCAGTTCTCGCCATTGGCGAAAATCAGCTCCTTGTGACGGCCGGTCACCACCAGCTCGCCATCGACCTGGAAGCCGAGGTCGCCGGAGCGCAGCCAGCCGTCGGCGGTGAAGGCATCGGCATGGGCCCCACCGTGGTAGCCGCCGGTGACGTTCCCGCCGCGGATCTGGATGTGGCCCACATGGCGCTCGGCGACCGCCGCGTCGGCGTCGTCGACGATGCGAATGGCGCAATGGTCCACGGCGCTGCCGAGCTGCATCAGCTCCAGCGCGTCGCGGTGGCCCGCAGCAGCCGGCCGGAAGGCCTGGCCCACGCCCAGGCTGCGGCGGTCGACGCTCACCGTTCGGTACTCGCGCCCGGGCGGCGGGAACGACACGGCGAGGCTGGCCTCGGCGAGGCCGTAGACCGGGTACATCGCCTGGCGGCGCAGGCCGAAGGGCGCCATGGCCTGCAGGAAGCGCTCGCAGAGCGGCACGGAGATCGGCTCGGCACCGTTGAAGATGAGCCGCACCTTCGACAGGTCGATGCCGGTGAGCCCGCGGGACTCGAAGACCTTGAGGAAGTGCTTGTAGCCGAAGTTGGGCGAGCTCAGCAGGGTGGCGCCGCGCGCGCTCGCTTCCTTGAGCCAGAGCAGCGGGCGTCGGCTGAACAGCCGGGTGTCCATGATGGTGTGCTCGATGCCCGCGGCCAGCATGCACAGGTGGAAGCCGATCAGCCCCATGTCATGGGTCAGCGGCATCCAGGACAGGCTGACATCCTCTTCGGTGAATGCCGCCGCACGGACGATGCCCCGCAGGTTAGCCATGATGTTGGCATGGGTGAGGACCACGCCCTTGGGCTCGCTGGTGGATCCCGAGGAGAACTGGATGAAGGCCACGTCGCCGGGCCGGGGCTCGCGCAGGCTGCCGGCGCCGGCCAGCTCGCGCAGGGCCTCGACCGGCAGCGCCCGCGCGTTCAGGGCCTCGAACTCGGCAAGGAGCCCCGCGCCCTCGGCGAACTCCCGCAGGCGGCCAAGCTGGGCCTTCTCGGTGTACACCCAGGGGTTGCGCAGCTGGCGGAAGATCTTCAGCAGCTTCAGGCGGTGGTCGTCGCTGATGCCGACGGCGACCGGCACCGGCACGATGCCGCCGTACAGGCAGGCCCAGAAGCTGTCGATGAACTGCTCGTTGCTGCCGGTGAAGATGATGAGCTCGTCGCCGGGCTTCATGCCGAAGTCCTGGAAGTGCCGCAGCACGCCGAGGGCCGTGGACTTCAGGCCGGCGAAGCTGATCCGGCTCTTCTGTTCCTCGCCGGCAATGTAGTGGATGTGCCGGCGGCTGTCGGCGCGCGCGTCCAGCGCCAGGGTCAGGGTATCGGGCAGGGTCATGGGGCGGGATTTTCCCTCGGGCGGTGGCTGATGGTCATCATGATCCCGGAACGGCTCCGCAGGTTGATGGCCGGGTCGATGTCCATGGGCGCCGGGTCGACACAGGCGAGCCGGTAGCGGGGCATCAGCAGCGCGAGATGCATGTGCATCTCGACGAAGGCGAAGTATTCCCCTGCGCAGCGGCGGGAGCCGGCCGAGAACGGGATGAAGGCTTCCTTCTCGCGCGCCTCGCCTGCCGCGCCGGCGAAGCGCTCCGGATCGAAGCGCTCCGGGTCCTCCCAGAAGCGCGGATTGCGGTGCAGCAGGTAGGGCGAGATGAAGACGTGGCTGCCGGCGGGCACATCGTAGCCGCCGATGCGGTCGGCGCCGACGGCGCGGCGGGTGAAGAGCCAGACCGGCGGGTACAGCCGCAGGGTTTCCTTGAGCACCCGCGCCATGTAGTCGAGGCCCATCAGCTGCTCGAAGCCGAAGGCCTCGCCCTGCAGCTGGCTGCGGACTTCCTCCAGCAGGCGCTGCTCGATCTCCGGGTGGTGCGACAGCAGGTACCAGCACCAGTTGAGCGTGCCGGCCGAGGTCTCGTGGCCGGCGACGATGAGCGTCTTCAGCTCGTCGAGGATCTCGCCGTCCGTCATGGCCGCGCCGGTCTTGCGGTCGCGGGCATCGAGCATCAGCGAGAGGAAATCGTGGGGCCGCTCCCCGCCGGCGCGCCGGGCAACGATGCACTCGTGGATCACGCGGCCGAGCTCGCGCACCTTGAGCACGGTGCGGATGTCGCGGGTCGGGTCCTCCGCCAGGAAGGCGAAGGGATTGGCGCCCGCCACCAGCCGTGGCAGATCGACGCTGAATATGGCCCGCAGGATCACCTCCAGGCCGTAGTGGCTCATGGCGGTGGTGATGTTGATGGCCTCGCCCCGGTCGGCCAGGCCGCGCCAGGCCTCGACCAGCTCCAGGTTGTGCTCCAGCACCCGCCCGGACAGCCGCGCCACGCTGCCGCGGGTGAAGCCCGGCTGGATCATGGTGCGCTGCCGGCGCCAGTGTTCGCCGTCGCTGGTGATGATGCCGTTGCCCATCAGCATCCGCACCCGCTCGAATCCCACGCCCTTGACGTAGTTTCCGTGGTTGCCGACGAGCACGTGGCGGATGTGGGCGGGGTCGTTGAGGAACAGGCTAGGGTGCGGGCGGTCCGCCGACCACACGCAGGCCAGGTCGCCATGCTCCGCGGCAAGGCGGGTCATCACCGCCAGGCTCGCCGGGTCGGCATTCAGCGTGTGGCGCTCCGCCGGCCCGGGTGGCAGGCGGAGATCGGTGGCGGTGGCGGTCATGCGCTGGAACGGCTTCGCTGCGGCCGGCCATGGGTGAGACGCTGCCATTCTAGTCAGCCAATCGGCCTGCGGAAACCCGGCGTGCCCCGGCGCGGGGTGTGCGACAATTCCGCAGCCGCAGGACCTTCCCCTCCGCATGCCGAGCGAGCCCGAGCAGGAACCCCGAGAATACGCCCCGAGCCAGCGTGCCCGGCGCTTTCGCCCGTCCGGCATCCCGGTGCGGTCGCAACGACGCATGTCGGCCGGCCGGCGCCTCTGGTACGGCCTGCTGGTGGCGCTGATCCGCCTGTTCCTCGGCCTTCTCTGGTCGACCTGCCGCGTCACCGCCATTCGCGGCGCCGGGCACCTGGAGAAGCTGCGCCGGGAGGGCCAGCCGGCGATCATCGTCTATTGGCACCAGATGCACGTGTTCTGTGCCTGGCTGCTGCGGCGCGAGGCACGCGCCGGAATGCCGATCGCCATCCTCACCAGCCCCTCGGTCAGCGGCGAGGTGCCCGCGGCGATGATCCGCGCCTGGGGCATGGAGCCGCTGCGGGGTTCCTCGACCCGCGCCTCGGGGGAGGCGCTGCGCGACATGTACAACGTCGTGCATGGCCAGCGCCGCTCGCTGGTGCTGACCGCCGACGGCCCCAAGGGTCCCCGCCACGAGTTCAAGCCCGGCGCCGTGCTGCTGGCGAGGATGGCGAAGGTGCCGGTGATTCCGGTTGCCTACGCTGCCCGTCCCTGCAAGCGCTGGAACAGCTGGGACGAATTCATGCTGCCGCTGCCGTTCAGCCGGGTGGCGATCGTCATCGGCGAGCCCTGGCAGGTGCCAGCCGGTTTCGTCATGGCGGACCTGCCGCAGGCCGCGCAGCAGCTCGGAGAGCGTCTCGCGGCGCTGGGGGCGGAGGCGCAGGCGCTGCTGCAGCCCGGGACATGAGCAGCCACGAGAAAAAGACGTTCTTCGCCACCTACGACTGGGCGAAGACCTGGCAGGAACTGCCCTGGGCACACCAGGAGCCGACGCTGTTCCTGGCCGAGGTCTGCCGCCGGCGCCCGCCGGGCCGGGTGCTGGACATGGGCTGCGGCGCCGGCACCGATTCGCTGTTCCTGGCGACCATGGGCTGGCAGGTCACGGCACTGGATTTCATGCCGAGGGCGCTGGAATACGCGCAGGCACGCGCCGCGCAGCAGGGCGTGACCATCCACACCGTCGAGGCCGACATCACCGACTGGCAGCCGCCGGACCGGTTCGACTTGGTGCTGGACCATGGCCTGCTGCACAACATGGACCCGGTGCGCCATGCGGCCTACCGGGCGTGCCTCATGCAGGCGCTCGCCGATGACGGCGACTTCATCCTGCTGCACTGGCATCCGCTGGTGCCCGGCCAGGCCAATGGCCGGATGGGCCCGCGTCGCGTGGACCGCGAAACGCTCGAGGCGTTCTTCGCCCCCGAACTGCAGGAACGCTGCTTCGCCTGCGAGGAGTTCGAGGACCTGCCCGACGTGGTGGGTGGCGGCATGACCCAGGCCTGCTACTGGTTCCGCCGCAATCCCGCGCAGCTCCGGCCTCGTGAACTGCTGGAGCAGGTCCGCTCGACCCTGCAGCGGCATGACTACGATTTCCCGGCTGCACTGGCACGGGCCGGTGAGCAGCCGCTCGATCCGCCGCTGGCGGCGGAGCACCTTGCGCGCCTGCTGGGGCCCGGCCGGCTCGGCATCAGCCATCGCCCGCCGACGGCGGAGGCGGCCGCCGGCCTGCTCGAGGCCTGGTCGCGCCGGGCCGGTGCCGATGTGCGCGAGACCACCGCCCTGCTGACGGCATTCGCCAGTGCATCCCACGCCGGGGTATGCCTGGCGGGCGCGCCTCGCTGCGAGCAATGCAGTGTGACGGCCTGCAAGCGCCAGCGATATCGCTAGCCTGGCGGCCCGCAGAGTGTGACGCGCGCAGCTTGCAATTTGTCGCGGCTGTCCCCAATACTCAGGTCTCGTCCAACAGCGAAAAGGAGGTGATCCAATGTCTAGTGAGATTTCGACGGTGTCGCTGCAACCCTCGCGTCTCGGCCGGACAGCGGAGCTGCCTTCGGTGGCGGTCTGAGCGCGCGGATCGAGATACCGATCCAGGGGTTGGGCACACCCGATCTCACTGAAAGGCCGCAGCAATGCGGCCTTTCTTTTTGTGCACCCGCGGGGATATCCACATGCTGCAGAAAATAGGCATTGCCATGGTCGGGCTGCTGGTGCTGGCCGGCACCGTGGTGCTGGCCCTGTACCAGCTCGAAGGCCGGCCGTTGCCCGAGGCGGACGCCTACCTGAAGGGCGAGGGCTACACGGCCACCGTCGAGGATGACGGCGCGCTGGTCTTCACGCCGGCGAGGCCGAATGGCCACGGCCTTCTCATCATGCAGGGCGCCCTCGTCGAACCGCTCGCCTACGCGAAGACGGCGGCCTACTTCGCCGCCATCGGCTACACCGTGTATGCGCCGGCCGGTGCCCTGCGACTGCCCATCAACGCGATCGAGGGCGCGGCGGCCCGCATGGCCCGCTTCGGCGTGGGCGACTGGGTGGTGATCGGCCATTCCATGGGCGGGTTTGCCGCGCTGGAACTGATGGCCCGCCACGCGCCGCCGGTCAAGGCGCTGGCGCTCTGGGCCAGCGACGTGCCAGGCGATTTTCGCAACCTGCAGGTGCCGGTGTTGTTTATCCGCGGCGAGCGCGATGGCCTGCTGACGCCGGAGCGCTTCGAGGCCGTCAAGGCGAGGCTGCCGCCCACGGTGCGCTACCTCACCCTGCCGGGCGGCAACCACCAGGGCTTCGGGCTCTATTCGCACCAGCTCTTCGACAACCCGGCCAGCACCAGCGCCGACCGGCAGATCGATTTTGCCGACGAGCGCAGCGCGCGCTTCTTCGTCGCCAACCTCGATCGCTAGCGCTTGCCCTTGTAGTTCTCGGGCCCGATGTTCAGCGACGAGATGTCCATGACGTGGGTATACAGGTCGCTCATGAAGCCCTTGCCCAGCGCCCGGGCGAACAGCATCTTCGAGCCATCCGGGGAGATCGAATCGAGGCCGTCGAAGCTGTCGTTCCATGTCAGCCGCTCGGGCTCGGCGTCCGGGTTCTCCATGTCGTAGAGGAAGATCTCCCAGTTGTTGTTGCCGATGACCTGCACGGCGATGAAGTGCCGCCCGTCGGGCGCCGGGTAGCTGCTCCAGTTCATGCCGGTGCCGGGACGGGTGCGCGCCTTGAGGCCGGTGCCGTCGTGGCGGATGGTGAACACCGTCATCGGTGTCGGGCGGATCCTGCCGTAGTCCTCGTGCCGCCAGGCGCGGAACATCACCGTCTCGCTGTCCGGCAGGTACATGGGGCGGCCCTCGTCCCAGTCCCGGGTGTCGGTGATGCGCTGTTCGCCGGTGCCATCGGCATGCATGCGCCAGAGGTCCATGTCGCCGTCGATCTGGCGGCCGAAGACGATCCACCGGCCGTCGGGTGACACCGAGATTTCCGCGTCATAGTCCAGGTTGTTCGTCAGGCGCTTGACGTTGCCACCCTTCAGGTCCGAGATGTAGAGCTCGCCGCCCTGCGGGTAGTTCTTCGGATCGGACCAGTTGCCGAGCGGCAGGTCCAGGTGGTCGCGCACCGAGGTCCAGGCGACCTGCTTCATGTCGGGGAAGAAATAGGAACAGGCGTCGTTGCCGATGGCGTTGATGCGGGTCAGTTCCGTGCCCTGGTCGGTGAAGGTCCAGGTGAGTGCGCCGCCGTCGGTGGGCTTGCTGCGCACCGCGTCGGGATCCTGGACCTGGGCGATGACATGCAGGTTGTCGGTCCCGTAGTAGGCTTCCGCGGCCTTGGGGATATTCGGGATCCGGTAGACCTTCAGCCGGCGCGGCCCTTCCTCGGAGACGGTGACCCCGGCTGGCGGCGAGAAGCTGGACTTGCCGCCGGCCGTGGCCGGCAGCGGCGACAGGCCCATGGCGGTGACGAGGACGATGGCTGGAACGACGTTGCGCATGACGGTACCCCTCCGGGACATGAGGTGCGCGCCAGTATGGATCCGGCCACCGGCCTGTCAACGCAGCCAGTCAAGTGCAGCTTTCGCCTCGCGTCAGGGGCGCGGCAGCGTCGGTCAGGCGCGGCGCTCCGCGGCCGTTGCCGGCGCGGCCGCCGGCAGCAACGGCACCGTGTCGAGCACCCAGTTGCCGGATTCGCGACGCGCCGGGCAGGGGATGGTCATGGCGACATCGCCCTGCTTCGCCCGCAGTGCCTTCATGTCGATGCGCCAGCCCATGGCATCCCATTTCTTCAGCCACTCGCGGTAGCGCACCAGCGCGTAGTCACCCGGGACCAGCACCTCCTTGGTATTGGTGTCCGGTGTGCGCACCGGATTGAGCTTCTCGAGCACGAGGATGTCCTCGTGGACGATGCGCAGGGTGACATCCTCCATGCGCTGGTCGTGCTTGTCGTCGGTGAGCCAGTTGCGCATGTTGACGAAGAAGATGCGCGTGCTGCCCTCGTCGACCGGCGCCTCGAACAGGTACTGGTGGAAGGAGTTGGTGGCGGTGAGGTCGATCCATGTGACCAGCTGGTTCGGCCCCTGGTGCCAGGAGCCGGCGGCACCGAGGCGATCGCCGGTCTTGATGCGGGAGAGGTCGGTGTCCTTGATCAGCTTGTCGCCGAAGGGCACGTAGAACTTGCTGCCCCAGGGGATGTCCTCCACCGGCACCGGCTGGCGCTGGCGCTCGGGTGACATCATGGGCGCGCCCTGCAGCGGGTGCACGAACTCGTTGTGGATCGGATCGAGCCCGTTCTCCATGGAGCGCTCGTAGTAGGCCTTGACGTCGAGCACGTAGAGCTGGGCCTTCCAGGGCGCCTGGCCGTACTCTTCGATGTCGTAGAGCGGCGGGCGCTCGGCTTCGGGCAGGTCGCCGAGGAAGGCGAAGACGATGCCGTACTTCTCCTGGACCGGGTAGCTGTCCACCTTGGCGCGTGCCGGCAGCTTGGCATCGTCGCCCAGCGAGGGGATGCGGGTGCACTTGCCGTCACCGGAGAATTCCCAGCCGTGGTAGGGGCAGACCACGCAGCCGTCCTTGATGCGACCGGCGCCGAGCGAGCCGCCGCGGTGCACGCAGGTATCCGCCAGCACATGCGCCTTGCCGGACTGGTCGCGGTAGGTGACGAAGGGCAGCCCCAGCAGCGTCACCTTCAGCGGCTTGTCGGCCGACACCTCGGTGCTGCGGGCAATCGGATACCAGAAATTGATGTACATGGCGGCGCTCCAGCCGGAAGGGCGAGGGCAGCAATTATCGACCCATGCGGGGCCGCGGGGCCAGCATCACCCGACAATATGTCCACCGTCAGGACGGGCGGCTGGCCCCGACGGTGGCAGGCTGCGGCGGCTTGCCGCAGCCGCGTGTCGCAGGCCCGGGTCTCAGGCCAGAGTGTGGTAGACCTTCTGCACGTCCTCGTCCTGCTCGAGCTTGTCGATGAGCTCGAGCACTTCCCGTGCCTGCTCCTCGGGCAGCTCCGTGGCGCTGGTGCAGACGTACTCCTGCTCGGCGGACACCGGCGTGATGCCGCGATCCTCCAGCGCCTTCTGCAGGTGGCCGAACTCCGGGAACAGGCAGCGGATGACCAGCTGCGGCTCGCCCTTCTCGCCCGTGCTCTCGCCCATCTCCTCCAGGCCGTGGTCGATGAGGTAGAGCTCGAGGTCATCCTGGTCGATGCCCTCCGGGGCCAGGCGGAACACGCCCATGCGGCGGAACATGAAGCTGACACTGCCGGTGCTGGCGAGGTTGCCGCCGTTCTTGTTGAAGATGTTGCGCACGTTGCCGACGGTGCGGGTCGGGTTGTCGGTGGCGGTTTCCACCAGGATGGCCACGCCGTGCGGGGCGTAGCCCTCGTAGATCGCCACCTCGTAGTTGGCGACGTCCTTGCCGGCGGCGCGCTTGATGGCGGCCTCGACCTTGTCCTTCGGCATGTTGATGGCGCGCGCATTCTGGATGACGCGCCTCAGCGCCGGATTGTTCGACGGATCGGTGCCGCCGGCCTTCACGGCGATGGTGATGTCCTTGTTGATGCGCGTGAACTGCTTGGCCATGCGGTTCCAGCGCGCGAACATGGTGTGCTTGCGTACTTCGAATATGCGTCCCATCGGCGTCCCCGGCGGTGCCCGGTCGTGATCTGGCGGGGCGGTATTATCCCCGAATTCCGTATTGCCGCCCGCATGCTGATAACCTGCGCAGCGCCATGCTCAGCTACCAGCACGAATACCATGCCGGCAACCATGCCGACGTGCTCAAGCACGCCGTCCTGACGCTGGTGCTGCGCGCCCTGCTGCGCAAGGAGAAGTCGTTGCGGGTGCTCGACGCCCATGCGGGATCGGGGCTCTACGACCTCGGCAGCCGCGAGGCACGCCGGCATGCGGAGTTCGAAGGCGGCATCGGCCGGGTGCTGGCGGCGGGCGATGCCCCGGCGGAGATCGCCCCCTGCCTCGAGGCCGTACGCGGCTGCAATGGCGGCAGCGCCCTGCGGCGCTACCCCGGCTCGCCCTGGCTCGCCCGCTCGCTGCTGCGGCCCGCCGATCACCTGGTGCTCATGGAACTGCACCCGCAGGCGCTGGCAGCGCTGCACCGCTTGTTTGGCCATGACCCGCAGGTGCACCTGCACGCGCGCGACTGCTTCGAGGGCCTGCCGGCGCTGCTGCCGCCACCGGAGCGCCGCGGCCTGGTGCTGATCGATCCCGCCTACGAGGACAAGGACGACTACCGCCGGGTGGTGGAGCTGCTGGCGGCCTGCCATCGGCGCTGGGCGACGGGGGTCTACCTGCTCTGGTACCCGCTGTTGCGCCATCGCCCGGGCGCGCGCCTTCCCGCCCGCATTGCCGCCCTGGGGCTGCGGCGTGTCTACCAGGTCGCCGTCGAGGTGGAGGGCGAGGGACACGACGGCCTGCGCGGTTCCGGCGTGGTGGCCGTGAACCTGCCCTGGGGAGTCGATGCGGAGATCGCCGCGCTGGCACCCTGGCTGTGGCGCACGCTGTCGATCCAGGGCAGGGGCCGCTGGAGCGCGGGCTGGCTGGTGCCGGAATAGGCCGGCAAAAAAACGCCCGGGGAGCGAACTCCGGGCGGCTGCATCGATCCCGGCACGGACTTCGGGAACGCTATCCGCTCCCCCCTCTCGCAGAGTGGTCGGCTGGATGCCGAGCCTCACCCCCGCGGATCCCTGATTCCTTGAAGCGGCCCTCGACCCTCATCTGCCGAAAATGCCGAACGACGTCCGCCATGCCCTGAACGGCTTCCAGCCTGGCGCGCAGGCTCAGCGAGCGAAAATGGCGCAACTGCGAGATGTTGTGCTCATGCCAGGCGGTGGCGGCATCCGGCGGGTTCTCATTCGCCATGATCGGGTTCCTGCTGCAACAGTCTCAGTTGCCTGACATCTTCCAGGTCCTTGGGCCGGCCGGCCATGGCCTTCATCTGAACCAGGGTCTCCAGGCGTACGAAACGCACTGACAGACCCGGCAGAATCTCGCCGACGAGAGCGGCGTCGTACTCCGAATTGAAGTCGAAAGGTTCGGACACGAACAGGTCGATCCGCGTTTCGGGGTGCTTGTCGCTGTGCATCTGGAAGACGACCATGTTCTTGTCGCGGATCCAGGCATCGCGGCTCTCGGCATCGGCGAATTGTCGCGTCTGGACCGGCAGCGTCGGGCGATAGCCCAGCGACTCCAGCGCCTGCATGGCCCGGCGCAGGTTATCGGGTTGCAATTGCACCACCAGGTCGAGATCGAACGTGACGCGGCCGTAGCCGTGTGCGGCGACCGCCAGTCCGCCGACGATCAGGTAGCGGGCCCCGGCATCGCGCAGGGCGACGGCAATCGCCTCCAGGCTCGCCAGCTTCATGGAGACTCGAGGGTCGATCGAAGCATGACGTGATGATACCGCACCACGCCATGCCGGGATGTCGCCCGGTAGCGTCAATGGTAATGACGGCACCGACGCGGGCTGGCTGGTGCCATGGTAGCCAGGTGAAAAAACGCCCGGGGATCGCTCCCCGGGCGTATCGAGGCCAATCCCGTTACATCCGGTACGTGACCTGCAACAGCCACTCGCGCGGCGGCATGGTGATGAAGCCGCCGAGACCGCCGCCACCGGGCGGGGCGATGATGGTGCCATCGGGCAGGCGCGCCAAGGTGGTCTTGCGGCTGCCCGAGGTGATCTCGTCGGAGTCGGCGATGTTCTTGACGTCGAGGCGCACACCCCAGTGCTCGTCGATGTCCAGTGCCAGGTAGCCGTTGAGCCGGTCGTATTCGCTGGCCTGGAAATCGTTGGTGGCGCTGGTGATGTAGTCGTCGGTGTTGAACCAGTCCATGCCGACGCGGAACTTGCTGCCGGAGCGGAGGAAGTCCAGCGGCAGGCCGTAGTCGAAGCCGAGCGTGTAGGCGTAGCTCGGCACCTGCGGCACCCGCGGATGCACCTGGAACTTGTAGACCGCCTGGGATGGTGCGGCCATCGGGTCCAGCGTGCCGTAGGAGCCGTGCTGGAACACCGCGTTCCAGTACACCGTCAGGTTCTCGGTGGGCGCCATGGTGAGGTCGAGTTCCAGGCCGTGGACCTGGGCATCGCCGACATTGTCCACCGGGAACGACAGGCCGACCGTGGCATTGGCGGTCAGGTCGTCGATGTCTGCCCAGAAGTACGCCATGTTCAGGCGCACCCGCCGGTCCAGCGCATCGAGCTTGATGCCGCCTTCGTAGGTCCAGTTCTCCTCGGGACCGTAGCTCTGCTTGGCGACGTTGGCATTGAGTATGGCGATGCCGTTGTAGCCGCCGGACTTGAAGCCCCTCGCGGCGGAGACATAGGCCATGAGGCTGTCGACTTCACCGAAGGGTTCGAAGGTGTAGTCGAGCGCGAAGCGTGGCGTGAATTCCGACCACTCGTCCTTCAGGTGCGCGCCGTCCGTCAGCGGGGTGACCGGCGGCAACAGCCCCTGGAACGCCATGTCGAACTTCTTCTCGTCCCGTACCCAGCGCGCGCCCACCGTGGCCTTGAGGGCATCGGTGATCAGGTAGTCGGCCTGGCCGAACACCGAGTACGAATCGGTGTCGATGTCGAGCTGGCTGCTGGACGCCGCAGGGCCGAGGGCGGACAGGGCCCAGCCGAAGTCCTGGTCGCCCTGCTCGTTGAGGTAATACAGGCCGAGCAGGTAGTTGAGGCGGTCGCCCATGGCCTTGCCGAAGAGATGGAACTCCTGGGTCCACTGGTCCACGTCCGCCGTCGAGGCGCCGGTGATGCCGCCCCGGCCGCTGAAGTCCGTGCTGAAGAAGTCATCGGTATTCACGTAGGCGGTGATGGACCGCAGCGTGATGCCACCGAAGTCGTACGACAGGTTCAGCGAGGCGATGGTCTGCTTCGTCTCGCCCTCGGGGTCGCTCGCGATCGGCGGCGGCTTCGGCGAGGGATTGGTCGGCGTGGCAACGTTGTAGTAGCCGTAGGTCGGCACCAGGTCGTCGGAGGTGTACTGGTTGACGTCCGACACGCCGGGGGTGGTGGCGTTCACCAGCTGCAGCGAGTCGTGCTTGCTCTCGAGGAACGAGGCCGAGAGGACCACGTCGAGATTGTCGATGCCGGTGTAGCGCAGCTTGCCGCGGACGGCGTTGTTCCGCTGCTCGTCGGTCTCCTCGTGGGTGACGACGTTGTCGAACTCGCCCTTCTTGTAGCTGTGCAGGCCGGCGATGGAGCCGGCCCAGTCATCGTTCAAGGCGCCACCGGCCGAGGCCTTCAGCACGTTCTGCTCGTGATTGCCCAGCCCGAAGCTGGCATCGAACCAGCTCGAGTCCTGGCCCGGCGTGCGCGTGATGAACTTGAGGGCGCCCGCCAGCGTGTTGCGGCCGTAGAGCGTGCCCTGCGGCCCGCGCAGCACCTCGATCCGCTCGACGTCGTTCAGCGCGATGTTGTTGCCGTTCAGGCGCCCGATGTAGACATCGTCGACATACATGCCGAAAGGCGATTCGGCGACGATGATCGAGGCATCCTGCTGCAGGGAGCCGCGCAGGGACGGCGACAGGTTGGTCGGCGAGGCGATGTTGTTGGTCATCTTCAGGCTGGGCACCACCGACTGCAGATCCTGGTTGTCGGTGATCTGCCGGTTCTCCAGCGCGCGGGCATCGAAGGCGCTGACCGCCACCGGCACCGCCTGCAGGTTCTCCTCGCGGCGCTGGGTGGTGACGATGATCTCGGGAATGCCCGACTGGTCCTCGGCGGCAGCCAGCGCCGGGGCCAGGCCCGCGCCGATGCCGATGGCCAGCAGGCACGCGCGGCTGGCGCGTGACGGGACGAAAGACAACACATGCATGACGAAGCCCCCCCTGTGGTGATGGAATGGCCGGTCCGCTGGCTGCTCCCGTGCCAGGGCCCGGCAAGCCGTACCCGGACGGCCAGTCGGACTGGCGCCCGTTGCGAAATATATACGCCGAAGGTGCAGCCGCCGCCAGAGTATTTGGTTTTATGATGCGGCCAGGGGGGACAGGACCATGTTGAAGAGCATCGCGATCGTCACGCTGGTGGTGCGCAGCCTCGCCGCGGTGGAGCCGGCCTGGCAGCAGGGGCTGCACTACACCACGGCCGTGCGCGGCGAGGTCTCCGGCGAACTCGCCCAGGCCTGGGATACCGCGGCCATGCGTGGCCAGCCCTACGTGCTGATGCGTCCGGCCAGCGGCGCCAGCGTCTTCGTGCGCATCATCGAGGCCCCGGCGGGCACGGTGGTGCCCGAGCCATTGCTCACCCATGGCTGGAATGCGACCGAACTGCTGGTCATGGATCCGGATGCGCTGGCGAAGAGCATCCCGGCTGCCGGATTCCGCATGGTGGGGCCGCCGGCCAACCTCGGTGCCGGCGAGCGCGCGCCGCGTGCGATGCAAGCCGTCGGACCAGGCGATGAACTGCTCTACCTCACGCGCATCATCCCGGGCGGCACACAGTACGACCTCGGCACGGCACAGAGCCCGGTGGATCGCGTGTTCATCACCGTGGTAGGCGGTGCCAGCATGGAGGAGCTGCGCGCCTTCTACGGCGATGCGCTCGGCCTGCAGGTCGGCGAGACCATGCAGTGGGCCATCGGCGTGCTCGGCCGCGCGCACGGCCTGCCGGCAGGCACGAAGTTCCCGCTGGCGGTCGCCAGCCTGCCGAAGAACTTCCTCGTCGAGCTCGACGACTATCCCGACAGCGCCCGGCCGCGCCCCCGCGCGGCGGGCGCCCTGCCCGGAGGACTGGCCATGGTGTCGTTCACCGGTGACAGCCTGGCGGCGATCCCGGCGCGCTGGCGCCGGCGCCCGGCGGTGATCTGGGAGTTCCCCTACGACGGGCGCAGGATGGCGGCCACCATCGGCCCGGCCGGGGAATGGATCGAGGTCCTCGAGACGCCTGCGCCCCGGCAGCGGTGAGCCGGCTCAGTGCACATCGAACATCCCTTCCGCGCCGAGCATCATGTTCCTCATGTTGTGGTCCATGAAGGGATACATGCCCGGCTCGGTGAAGCGGATGTCGAAGGTGCTGCCCTGGCCGGGACCGACCGAGTAGGCCGACACGTTGGTCAGCACGTGCTGCATGTCGCCGTGCGGATAGACACGATCGAAGATGCCGCCGATGACATGGAAGGAGCTCCAGCGATTGGGACCGGCGTTGACGAGGTGGATGCGTACCGTCTCGCCCACCTTCACGGGCAGCGGGTTATCGCGGTACTGGAAGGCGATGCCGTTGAACACCACGAGGTCCGCCTGGTCGGTCACCATCTTCCTGTAGTCGGCCATCATGCTCGAGCCGCTGACATGCTGCGTGTACCACTCGCTCTGCACCAGCACGTACTCGGCGTCCACCTTGGGCAGCGGCTCGATGGGGTCGATGATGATGGCGCCGTACATGCCGTTGGCCATGTGCAGCAGCACCGGGTTGGTGCTGCAGTGGTAGAGGAAGGCACCGGGCACCTCGGCCCTGAAGGAGAACTCCACCGTCTCGCCGTATCGGGCACTGGCAAAGGCGCGGGTGGGGGAGATCCTCGCCGAGTGGAGATCGATCGAGTGCGGCATCAGGGGGTCGCGGTTGGTGAAGCGGATCTTCACCGTCTGCCCCTGTCGGACGTGGATGACGGGCCCCGGTGTCGTGTCGTTGAAGGTGTTGCCGTTGTAGCTCACCCCGCTCGCTATGCGGATCCTGCTGACCAGCGCCTCGAGGTGGATCTCCACCGTGTCGCCCTCGCCCGCCAGCGGTGGCAGCGCAACGGGCCTGGGATCGGCCACCAGCCCGTGGTCGCCGACCTGGAACGGGCTCGGGGATTCGGGGTGCCCGAGGTGCAGCGAGTTGGCGACGCCGCTGATCAGCACCGCGAAGACCGCCGCCAGCAGCCAGGTGAGTGAGCGCTGGGCGAAGCCCGGCCGCCCGACTCCGGGGGAGGCTGCCGCATCCTGCCGCGGCCCGAAGCCGCAGAACCAGCGCCAGCCGCGCCACTGCCCGAGGATCAGGTCATCGATGCCCGGCCACTGCGGGATGGCGAGCCGGTCCGCATGCATCAGCACCATGAACAGCAGGAAGTAGATCAGCACCGAGCTCAGGCCGAAGGCGCTGAACGAATGGGGCAGCAGGAACCCGTCGGCCAGCGGCCACAGCGGGATGCTCAGCACGATCGCCAGGATGTAGACGGTGCGCCGGGCGAAGCCCAGCAGCAGACAGAGCGCGACGAGCGTGGCCGCCAGCCGACCGAAACCGGCGAAGAAATCCGCCGCGATCGACATGATGCCGACCCACATGCCGAACCAGGGCATCAGCATGCCCGGCTGGCTGCTCAGGGCCACGTCATGATAGTGGTGCAGATGGGAGTCGAAGCCCGGCGACCAGAAGCGGATCGCCATCCAGCCCCACAGCAGACCGAGCGCCAGGCGCAAGGCCGTGAAGACCACCGTCTTCCATGCCACAGTGCTCGAAGACCGCGATTCATTGCTCATCGTGGCGCCTTTCTGCTGGTCGTACTGGCGGGCGTCGGGACAACGGGAGATCACGCGGGGGAGATAAAGTGAGTATACGTTGCACCTTTCCCGCGGAACAGGCACCCCTGATCGGTGCCAGGCCGGGCTTTTCGGGCTTTTCGGGCTTTTCGATTCCGCCCGCCGCGGGCAAGGCCGGCTGATTTGCTACCATCGTCGCCATCATCGCCGGAGCGGGAGCCGATCATGAAACACGACAGACTGGCAAGACTCTTGGTGGCTTCGCTCGCCACGCTGACGCTCGTGGCGACAGTCGCCATGGCCGATCCGGCCAACCCGGCCAGTCGGGCTGCCTCGGCTGCCTCGCCGGGCGGCAAGCCGACCGTGCGCCAGGCGCGCGTCTCGGGAGGCGGCACGGTGACGCTGGTCAACTCCCGGTTCACGGCGACGCAGCTGTCGGCGCAGCGGCCGGGATACCGCGAGCTTCGCCCCAGGGTGCGCGGCAACGTCGAGTAAGCCGCCAGCCATCCGCTGCGGCAGGCGACACCGGCAAGCGCCATGACCGAGTTCGGCATCGTCATGGAGCCCTCGCCGGGCTACACCGCCGCGCTGGCCGCGGAGATCGAGGCCATGGGCTTCGACATCCTGCTCTGCCCGGACACCCAGTGCCTGGCGCCGGATCCCTGGGGCCAGCTCGGCCTGGCTTCGGCACGCACCGGGCGCCTTCGCCTCGGTACCGGCGTCACCAACCCGAACACACGCGACGCCTCGGTCACGGCCAGCGCGCTGGCCACGCTGCAACTGGAATCGGCGGCCCGCGCCGTCTGCGGCATCGGCCGCGGTGACTCCTCGGCGGCGCACATCGGCCGGCGCGGCGCCAGCACGGCGGAGCTGCGCCGCTACGTGGAGCAACTGCAGGCCTACCTGCGCGGCGAGGTGGTGATGCGCAACGGCACGCCGTCGCGGCTGCGCTGGCTGGAGGACGCCGGCTTGCCGGCCGTGCCGATCGACGTGGCCTGCACCGGACCGGCCACGATCCGCATGGCGGCGGATGTCGCCGATCGCATCAGCTTCGCCGTAGGCAGCGCACCGGAGCGCATCGACTGGGCACTCGCCACTCTAAGCGCCCGGCTGGCCGAGACCGGCAGGGATCGCCGTTCCATCCGCGTCGGCGCCTACGTCAATCTCGTCTGCGATCCGGACCAGGGACGCGCCATCGAACTCGGGCGCATGATCTCGGGCATGGTCGCGCATTTTGCCGGCATGAAGCATTCGCCGCTCGAACACCTGCCGCCGCGCCTGCGACCGGTGGCCGAGGCCATGCAGGCCGGCTACGACATGGCCCGCCACGCACGCGACGACGGCAGTCACCTCGGGCTGATCGACGACGAGTTCGTCGACTGGTTCTCCATCTGCGGACCACCGGCGAAATGCGAGGCGCGCCTGGGCGCGCTGCTCGAACGCGGACTCGATCATGTCTACCTGCTCGGCGGCTCGCCGGTGCCCGCGCCACACGGCGCGCGCCAGGCGGCGATGGTGGAGCAGACACGGCTGTTTGCGGAGAGCGTGATGCCGCGTCTGCGCGCCCAGGAGGGATCATGATCATGCTCAAGAGAATCCTGCTTGGCACGGCGGTGCTGCTGGTGGCAGCGCTCGCCGGGCTCGAGGTCTATACCCGCGTGCCGGCCGGGTTCGCCGTGCCCGCGCTCGGCGCGCCGCCGGATGCAACCGGGCTGGTGGTCCTCTTCCACGGCAGCCGCGGGCGCGAGGAGCCGACACTGATCGCGGTCGAGCAGCGCTTCAGGCAGCTCGCCACGCAGGCCCCGGGCACCGCGGTGATCCGCTACATCTGGTCGCCCTGGTCCGACAACCTGCTGCGGGCCCGCGCCGTGGGCCTGCATGTCGGCGCGGAACTCGGCCGCGAGGCCGCGCGCCTCGGTGGCCTGCGTTACATCCACCTTGTCGGCCACAGCGCCGGCGCCTACCCGATGGATGCCTTCTGCCGTGCCTATCGCGCGGCCGCGAAGCAGCCGGCGCGCATCGACATGACCTTCCTCGATCCGATCGGCATCGCCGGCCTGTTCGATGCCAGCTGGGGCGTGCGCCACCACGGCGCCTGCGCCGACCAGGCCGAGGCCTTCATCAACACCGACGATGGGGTGCGTGGCACCAACGAAGCCCTGCAACAGGCCTGGAGCATCGATGTGACGCATGCTGCCAGCCGTCGCGGCTATCGCTGGGGCGGGCATCGCTGGCCGGTGCAGTACTACCTCGACCAGCTCGGCCCCGCGGACCTCGACCCGGGCGCCGGGCAGCAGGCCGGCCGGCCGCGCGGCGGCATCGAGCAGCGCTGAACGACCGGGCGCCGGTCAGCGCCCGCGCAGGACCTTCTTCATTTCACGCGCCACGGCATCCGCCAGCGGTGCATCGTCCTGCGACAGCCCCCGTACCGAGAGGAACACGCGGCTGGTGATGGGAATCTCCGTCCACTGTTCGCTGGCGCCCGGTGCCAGGCGCCGGCCGCTCATGGCGGGGCGCAGTTCGAGCTCGCGCAGCAGCCGCCCCAGCTCCGCCATGATGTCGGCCGCCGTGGCGGGTGTCGTGGCTGCCGGTGAAGACGGCGTGGCCGACGATGGCGGCGCCGCTTCCGTCGTCGCGGTCGTCGCCGCCGGAGACGTGGTGGCCGGCGGCGCCTCCGCGGAGGAGGCCGGCGCGCTGATGCGTTGGCGGATGCCTGCATCCGCGAGGCCGTAGCTGCGGCGCGGGCCGGAGGGACCGAGCAGGCCCGGTGCGGGGCGGGGTGGGGCCGCAGGCGTTTCCGCTGCCGCAGTCGCGACGCCTGTCGGTGCGGGCACGGCAGCCTCGACCGCGGCTACGGGCGGCGAGGCAACGGGCGGGGTGGCGGTGTCGCTGGCCAGACGCTCGAGCAGCGGTGCGAGATCCTCCATCGGCATGCCCCGCTCGACCAGCACGCCGACTTGGGCCGGCTCGAGCATGGCGAGCAGCGCGCCGATCTCCCGCAGCGTCACGGTACCGCAGCGGCCCTGGTCCTGGAGATCCTTGAAGCCGCGAATGAAGCGCAGCCGGAGCAGGGCGTCCTGCGAATAGCGGGTGTTGGGCCCGCGCCGTCCGGCGCGGGGTACGAGGCCCTGCTGCAGGTAGTAGACGATGGTCCGCCGGTCGAAGCCCGAAATCGCCTGCATTTCGGTAATGGAATAGGTACGCGCGGCCAACATGTTGATAACGTAGGCGCGTGTATAGAGTGTGTCAAGACATGATCATTAGTGAACTGTCTATAAACTGGCAAGACGTGGTCATACTGGAGCGGAGTCCTGGTCCGCGCTCCCGGGGGGGCGGGCCCCGGCCGCTGCCAGCAGCGAGAGGAACTCCTCGAATTTCCCGGTCGGCCCGCGGGGGATGGCCGGCACCGGGCAGATGAGCACCTCGTAGGGATGGCCGAGCAGGCTGCAGGTGAGGTCGCGCAGCCTGGCCTCGTCGGCCGCGTCGAGCGCCCGCCCGAGGACCAGCCGCAGTTCGATGGTGCCGGGCGCGGTCTGCACGTACTGGAACTGGCGGATGCCGGGCACCTCGCGGATCCTCGCCAGCGCCGAGGGCCAGAAGCGTCGCCCGTCGGGCGCCAGCGCGAGGTTGCGCACGCGACCGAGCACCCTGTCGAGCACCGGATGCGCCCGCCCGCAGGGGCAGGGCTCGCCGAATCGCGCGAAGTCGCCGATGTCGTAGCGGATCAGCGGCATGGCGAGGTTGTGCAGTGAAGTCAGCACCACGCGGCCCATCCCGCCCGGGGCGCAGGCACGCGCGGCGTCGTCGAGTATCTCGACCAGGATCGCTTCCGATTGCACGTGCAGGCGGTTCTCCTGGCAGCGGAAGGCGATGTTGCCCACCTCGTTGGCCGAGTAGACATCGGCAACGCGCACGCCCCAGTCATTCACGAGGCGCGCCTCGAGACCGGCGTCCAGCGGCTCGGACATCATGCGCACTTCTTCCAGCGCGGGCGGGCGCCCGCCCGGACCCAGTTCGTCGAGCAACGCGGCCACCAGGCTCGGGTAGGAGAGCAGGTAATGCGGGTCGAAGCGGCGCAGCCAGGCGATGTGCTCGTCCAGCGGGAAACCGATATGGATCACCGAGGCCTTTCCAGTGCGCCACAGGCTGCCCGCGGGCGGGCCCCAGTCCGGCTGGCTGCTGCCTCCTGGCACGGCCTGCGCCCGCATCAGGCTGCGGATGATGCCCAGGCGCTTGCCGAAGTCGCGCTGGCGCCAGAGGTGCTCGCGCACGGTGAGCGCGTCCCAGGCGAGGCGGGTCAGCGCCGTGGTCTTCACCTCGACGGGAATGCCGACCGAGCCGGAAGTCCGCGTGACGCCGAGTGGCAGCTGTGCGGCAGGCAGGCTGCGTGCGGCGAGCCGGGTGGCGTGATCGCGCAGCTCGGCCTTGCCGAGCAGCGGCACTGCAGACCAGAGTTCCTGGAATTCTCCGCTCCCGCTATCGATGGCTGCGAGCAGGGGCCGGATCCAGGCCGCGCCTTCGTACCAGGGGACATGCCGGGCGGCCGAGCGCAGCAGCTGCGCGAGCTGCCGGCGCTGGCCGGCGGCCAGCGCGGCGGTGTCCAGGTGTTGCGAGGTTCCCAGGCCTTCCACGGCCTGGCGCAGCGTCGCGCCTTTCGCGACGAGGAACTCGGGCCAGGGGCCGGTGCTGTCGTCCGCGGCCATGGCCGTCGCGCCGCCGGCCTCAGAGGTGGCCGATGACCTGGTCGACCTCGCCGGGGCTGCCGATGATCACCGCGGTGCGCTGGTGGATGCCGGCAGGCTGCTCGTCGAGGATGCGTTGCCCGGGCCCGCTCAGCGCCTTGCCGCCCGCCTGTTCCACCAGCATGGCCATGGGATTGGCCTCGTACATCAAGCGCAGCTTTCCCTTGGGCGCCTTGGTGGTCGGCGGATAAAGAAACACGCCGCCCTTGAGCAGGATGCGGTGCACGTCGGCAACCATCGCGCCCGCGTAGCGGCTGGAGTAGCCGTTGCGCTGCGCGTGGTCGAGGTAGGCCTGGTAGCCGGCCGGGAAGGCGAGCCGGTTGCCTTCGTTGACTGAGTAGCTCTTCGCGGTGGCGGGAATGCGCAGGCCCTGCTCGACACGCACGAAGGCACCGATGGCGGGGTCGAGCACGAACATGTCGACGCCCGTGCCGATGGTGAGCGTGAATATCGTCGAGGGCCCGTAGAGGATGTAGCCCGCCGCCACCTGCTGCCGCCCCGGCTGCAGCAGCGAGTCCTCGGCCCGGCTGGCGCGCCGGTCGTGGCGCAGGATGCTGAAGATGGTGCCCACCGATCCGCAGACATCGAGGTTGGACGAGCCGTCCAGCGGATCGAAGAGCACGCAGTACTTGCGCTCGCCTTCCGCGGCGCTGCGCAGGATCACCGGCTCCTCGTTCTCCTCCGAGGCGACGATCGCCACGCCCTCGCGCCCGCCGAGCGTGCGCAGCAGGATCTCGTTGGCGATGACATCGAGCTTCTGCTGCTGCTCACCCTGCACGTTGCCGGTGCCGACCGCGCCGAGCACGTCGGATAGCCGGGCGCGACGCACCTGGGCGGCGATCATCTTCGCCGATATCGACAACGCCGAGAGGATCCAGGACAGGGTTCCGGTCGCCTCGGGATGGCGTGACTGCTGGGCGAGGATGTGGCCCTGCAGGGTGACGATATCGCCTATGACGGGCGCCTGGCCCGGGCTGCTGGACATGGCTTGCTCACGATCGCCGGAGAAACGGGTCGCCTAGCTTGCCATGCCGCCGGCAGCTGCGCGAGGCCGCTCAGCGCCAGCGGTCCTCGGCATCCAGGAAGCGCTTGGCGTCCTTCAGGTCCTTCGGCAGGTACTTGCTGAACAGCCCCGGCGCCTGGCGCGGCTGGTAGGCGGCGAAGGCCGCCGCATACAGCGCGAGGTGCACGTCCGGGATGCTGTGCGTGGCGCGGTACTGGGCCATGGGCAGCCTGGCGATGACATCCTGCTCGAACTTCGAGCCCGCGCTCGCCAGCGCCTCGCCGCGCGGGCCGTAGATGGCCGTGCCGCCGGAGCGGCCGTTGGCATCGTCCATGAAGTGCGGGTTGTCGGGCGAGACCGCGTTGTTGACGATCACCGAGAACACGCGGTTGTAGCGCGACACCATCTGGATGTCCTCGGCCTCGAAGCCGCCGGAGGCGGTGCGCAGCAGCAGCTCCGCGCCCTTCAGCGCCATGACGCGGAAGATCTCCGGCTCGAGCTGCGTGGAGGAGGTGGCGAGGTTGCCGATGTCGGTGCGGTGCACCGGCACCAGCGCATCGACACCGTACATTTCCACGAAGCGGTCGAGCACGTTGTACACCGTGGTGGTGACCAGCTCGAAGTCCGGGAACACGCCGACGATGTTGCGCGCCTTCCAGTCACGCGCCACCAGCTTGCCGTCCGGGCCGATGATGGAGGTGATGGACAGCACGTGGCCGGGCCAGTCGCGGTCGCGGGCGTAGGCGCCGAACTGGATGTAGCAGCCGTATTCCTTCGCCTTGGCGCCCAGCGCCTCGGTCTCCTCGCCGGGCAGGTCGATGGACAACCGCTCGAGTTCGGCGCGGTCCCAGGGATCCCAGCCCTGCAGCGGAAACTCGTGGAAGCAGAGCAGGTCCTTGCGGCCGCCGTAGTACTGGGTCTTGTCGATGAGTTCGATCATGTGCGCGAGGTTCTCGCGGATGCCCCTGGCCGGCGCCTTGCCGTCCACCGCCCGGATCCGCGACTGCACCGCGGAGACCACCACGCTGTCCCGGCGCAGCGGCACCCGTTCGTACTTGCGGCCGTTGGCCGGCACCGAGACTGCTCCGCGTGCGCCGGCTGCGGCATTTCCTGCGGTGGCGGCGGCCGTCGCGGTGCTGGCGGCACCGGCGGCGCCGGCCGCTGCGGCGGCGAGGAAGAGGCGGCGGGAAAGCGGGTTGTCGTTGGTCATGGATGCTGTCCTTCGTGGTCGGTGGTGAATGCTGTTTCGTCGGGGTCCCTGCAGTCAGGCAGGCTTGAAGAGGCTGAGCGCCACCACGCCGGCGATGCCGGTCCAGAGCAGCACGAGGATGGCGGTGGCGCGTATGCAGGTGGCGCGCACGCGCTGCT
>JAANMW010000482.1_pt1 | contig 46594 bp, 56 predicted proteins | sample 7279671 | NCBI WGS metagenome assembly JAANMW01 (sample SAMN14094541, study PRJNA606508) | bioreactor metagenome | isolation source: A lab-scale SPAN reactor treating ammonium-rich wastewater day 247 | place: Ireland: Galway | collected 2017-09-19 | reverse complement strand
GCGATGCGGACGGACGCACACTGGCGCAACTTTTTCGCGACAAACTGAGGCCGGAGCTGCCACCGGTTTTTGACATCGAAAAGGCGATTATGCGCGCGGTATCGACAATCGACGGAGGCATCTCTCGCTTAGAACTCCTGCCGTCGAGCATTCAATTTATCGAAATTCAGGAAAAGCTTCCGTTCATCGCTGTGCAGGGCAATTACGAAAATAATCCGCAGGACATCCTTCGGCGTGCGCTGCAACCAGTAATTGACCGTTACGACTTTGTCATTCTCGACTGCCCGCCAAGCCTCGGCATTGTTACCAAAAACGGTCTGCGATTCTCAACACACTACGTCATCCCAACGATCCCTGACATTGTTTCCACCTGGGGAATCTTTCAGATCGTCAGCAACATCAACTCCTTCTCAGAAGACATAAATCGTGTCATTAAACCGTTGGGCATCGTCGCCACAAAATTCCAGGAAAATGACCTCCATCGCCGCGTCAAACGCGAACTTGAGGAGGGACGACTGTTCGACGGGAAGAAAACTGATCTGAAGCAACCACCCCTCTTTCGGAACTATATCAAACAGGGAGTTGCCACCGCTCGCGGCGCGGATTCGGATTCCAAGCTACGGACTTTTCGTCAAAAATACGGTTCTAACTATGAAGAGCTTTACGGCCTGACAAAGGAAATACTGGAAAAATGCAATCCACCAAAAAGCTAACCGCCGTCCTTCGCGACCTTGTCGCGCTGCTCGATGACGAGTCGGCGCGCAATCCGGATTTTGCCGGTCGCCTGGAAACGGTTCTGGCAGGTCTGCCCCACCGGTTTGGAAAGACTCGCGACGTTCTTAAGTCAGCCAAATCCGTTGTCCCCACACCCGATGTCTTTTCTGCTCTTCAGGAGAAGGGCGAAACGGAGTTCCGTTTTTGGCTTCGTTCACTCGATGTTCCTACGCTCAAAGCCATTATCAAAGCCAACGGATTTGACACTGCTAAGGCGTCCCGTCGCTGGACCGACCCCGATAAGTTTGTCGCTCTGGTCGGCGACCAAACCGTGACCCGCCTGAAACGCGGCTCTGCGTTCCTTCCGCCGAAGAAAGACAAATCCAACGAGAATCCTCAATAGCTTTTACTCGCCAACAAATAATGGACTCTACTCAACTCAATTGGATATGGGAAGAGCTGGAAAACCGATCTAGAACGCATGGGCGGCAAGGCTGACCTCGCAGACCCGCGCTATATCATCAACCATGCAGGCAACCCGGAATATAATCTCGTCACCCGGTCGAGCGACGGCCAGCTCATGTTCCTCGTGAACAAGCTTGCGAAGATGAAATCCGACACGCCCCTTGGCAGCCGCATCGCCGAAGTTCACAACGGCTCGTCGCTGTTCACTGGCGATGCCGGCCAGGGCGAGAGCAATATCCGCCGTTGGATCATCGAGAAAGACTGGCTCGAAGCCATAATCGCGCTGCCCTTGAACATGTTCTACAACACCGGCATCGCCACTTACATCTGGGCGCTCACCAATCGCAAGCCGGCGGTTCGCCAAGGCAAAGTTCAGCTCATTGATGCCACCACCTGGTTCAAGTCGTTGCGCAAAAATCTCGGCAAGAAGAACTGCGAACTCAGCGCCGACGATCTGCAACGCATCACTCGCGCGTTTCTCGATTTTAAGGAAACGCCGCAGTCGAAAATCTTCCCCAACGAAGCGTTCGGTTATTGGAAAATCATCGTCGAGCGCCCCTTGCGCCTCCACAGCCAGTTCGCCAAAAAGGCCGTCGAGAGCCTCCGCTACGTGTCCGGGGACGAAGCGCTCCGCCGCGAACTTTACGGCCGCTTCGGCCAGAAACTTTACGATGCGTTTCCATCCATCCGCGCCGAACTGGAGCAACTCTTGTCGCGCCCGGCGGAAAGCAATGCCGCCCAACTCCCATCCGAAGTAGAAGCCGTCGACGATTCAGCCGAGATTGAGATTGAGGCCAAAGATGACGGAGTAACTGAAGAGGCCTCTGCGTGAAAATCTTTCTTTGCTCGACTGCCTATGATCTCGAAGACATTCGAGCCATGATTGTCGGTCGGTTCGGCAAGAAGTTCGAGTTCGTTCATTTCGAAGACGCCGCTTTTCCGTCCCGCCGCGGTCTGCACTCACATGATCAGTGTATCGAAGCTGCAAAGCAGGCCGACATCGTGGTGTGCATCATTGACCGACGTTACGGTGGAACATATCACGGCGCACGCCCCGCCGATTTTCCTCCCCAAGAAGTGAAGTTCAAGGCGACTCTCAGGGGCGGTCAAAAGACGATCACTGAAATTGTTCCCACCAAGGAACTAAGCATTTGTTGGTGCGAGTTGATTGCCGCATACGGCCTCGGCAAATACATCATTACATTCGCACGTCAAAGGACCTTGGATGAAAAGGCAACTCGCAGAAAGAACCAAGACGTTAAGAACTTTAGAGCGGCTCACGTTGATAACCTGCGCGTATTCGAGCTTCTGGACTGGATTGCGAAACAACCCAAAGATAATTGGATCATACCGTTTCGTACAGCACCAGGACTTTTGAGCAAACTTTCAAAATGGTTGGAAACAGCCCAGCAATCCGTGGTTGTTCAACCAACAACGGTTCGTCAGGTGCGCCCAGTCACGGTCATCGTGGAGGGTGTAATTGACACGCAAACGATTCACCGGTTGGTTTCTCACCTAAAACCCACGCGCGCCGTCAATGTAATAGCCGGGGGTGGCAAGCGAGCACTTCTCAACAATCTGGGACAACTGGCGAAAGCCTACGCGGAGTCTGAAGATACTGTGGTAATCCTTGATGCGGACACCGATGATCCGACGCAAATAGATACCCAGCGACTTCAATTTCGAGAAAAAGCGCGTCGGCTGGGCCTATCGCGAGTACATCCCATTTTCACCAAACCGGACTTGAAAGAGTGGTTTCACGCCGCAGATCCTGCTCAAAACGAAATGCCTAGTGAAGCGTGGGTTAAAGCTCATCCACAACGCGGAGGACAAGGACGGCGTATCGGGTATCTAGCAAAGCATTTGCAGGAAGCAAGATTACGCTCCGAGTCGCTCGATGAGTTTCTAAAAATTCTTGAAAAAGCGTAACGACAACATGAGCAAGAAAGCCATTGCGACTGGTTTACGCGTAAGCAAACAGCCGGAGAAACAGCTAGTCGGTAATGTGACGCTCAACCCGCTGCCGGACCTCCGTCCCCGCCCCTATCTTGTTGCCTTCATAGATATTCTTGGTTTTGGTCGGGAAATTGAAAATGCAAGAACGGAGGAAGACCTGCGAAACGCGTACGCGAAGGTTCGCAAGGTGCAAGAGGAGTTTCAGCATCCTTCAGCGTCTAGCGAACCGGCGCGACAAACTGAAAACAACTCCGAGTATGGTCGACGAGTGCTTGCGCTTTCGGATGCTGTTGTGGTGGCAATTACGCCGACCTGTCCGATGCAACCATTGATGGGCGGATATGATTTGCTCGGATTCGCTCTATTCGAGCTAATCGTCGCCCAAGCGCGCTGCGCCTGTCAGGGAATTTTCGTTCGAGGGGGAATCAGTCATGGTTCGTTCTTCTTTGAAAATGACGTCTTGCTCAGCCCGGCCCTAGCGCGCGCTTATGAGCTCGAAAGCAAACACGCGGAATATCCATTGATTGTTATTCCGCAATCCACCCGTGACGCTGTTCTCGACACTCCGAAGATGGGTTCTTACGCTCCAGGTGCTGATCCAACGCCTCCTTATTTCATCAAACACGGAAAGCGTAAATTGAGAAACGAGCCGCTTTTCTACTTGGACTACATGGGCGTGATGCTCCAAGAGGACCACCGCGGCTGGTTGCCCGAAGACCGTAAGAAATATTTGGCTGCACGCAGAAGAGGTGACGACGAACGGGCACAGGAACTCTTGAACCTCTGCGCTCGAAAAGACGCAGCCTACTTCTTGGAATGGCACAGGAAGAAGTTGGAACAGGCTTATAAAGCGACCAATTCCGAACGAGTCCGCAAAAAATATCGCTGGCTGATGGCATACCACAACCGGTCCTTTCCGCACAGCATCGGGTACGTTCGCGACCAAGTGATTGACCTGACGAAATTCCAACCGTCAAAGAAATGAGCAAAAAACTTAACTTCATTACCGGCTGCCTGAATGCTGTTGAGCAATTGCGGGTGGATGTCGAAACTGGACAACTCACCCTCTATGACGTGAAGGATGTGCCCGCCGGAATCATTCCTCGCGGTTACCTTGCCAAATGCACCTCCGTGGCGGTTGCTGTTTCCGGAAGCGGCAACAACGATTATCTAGTTTTGATGCCAACGCGCCCCGACAGAGCTGAAAGTGGCAGCGGCAAGGTAATTGATATTGATCCGGTCGTGTTCTGCCTAAAAAGCAACAGCCTCGACACATACCCAACCGGCGTCGCGCTCTTCCATCAAAATTATGGTGGGCGCACCTCGCCGATTTCTGGTTACGACACTTACACGCTTGAGCAAACGGTGAATGACATGCGCACAAACCTGCTGACCGGGTCGAAACCTTTCTCTGCCGCTCCAGACTACTACTTAAATACGATTTCTTACACCGTTGGCAAACTAAACGACCTTCTCGGCAGCGAGATCAGCGGATGGAACAAACCAACGCCAGTCGAGATTCCGAGTAAGCCGCCTGACAGTGGCTCGAAACCCGGCGGCTGACATTTGGCTATGAACCGTATGCACTGCGATGGATGGGGAAAGTCGCCGCATCTGAACTCCCGACTCAATCGTCGTCTGCCATGTCGGCGACGATCCCGATGAACACGCTCTTGGCGGTGAGTTCCGCCGCCTTCACCTTCACGCGTTCGCGATCGAAGGCCATGGCTCGGGTTACTGCCCGCCCGTCGGAACGGGGGAGAGGCATGCGGCCTTGAGGGAATCTGGAAACAGCCGCACGTGAATATCCTCGAGCATCAGGAAAACACTCTGCGAGGTCTGGCGAACGGCGCTTACCGCTTCGGGTCGCGCTCCTCTTTGGGAACCTCCAGGTTCAACTGAACCGCTCGCTCATGGCCGCGGTTGGAAGAGACTCTCCGATAATTGCGACCTCGTCGCCTACGATCACGGGCTTCCCGGGAAAAGAGGGGACGCCAAAAGAGTGCCGTCATCACTGCGACAACAAGGACGGCCGCCCCCAGTACCCACGGTGTGCTCAAGGCCAACATAGCTGGTCAATGAATAATACAAACGTATCGCGCTGCCAAGATCAGAGCCAGATGTTCCCGCGCTTCAGGTGTTCGGCGCGCAAATGCCGGCAGCCAAGAAGGACAGATCGAAGGCCTTCGCCGTTGAGCGCGCTCATCGTGCAAACGCCGCAGAGGGGATCAGGCGTCCGGTTTGCTTACCAGAGGACTTTCTCCAGGAAAGCTGCTTCGCTTTCCCCATCGTAGCTATTGCGTTGGTAATCGATGGTGAGTGTTGTGCGTTTGTCTTTGAACAGGTTGGCCGGCACGCCGCTGACGGTTAGGGTGCTGCCGTTTATCTGGGCTTGCACCTCGCCCAGCGTGGTGGCGGCTACGTACTCTTTGAAGAGCAGGATATTTGTATTGGCGGCGTAACCGGGCGCCTCTCCGTAATTGAGCCGCAGGTAAACCGTCCGGCAGTCATTCAGGAAATTATGGATGACAACGTTTCGAGCGCTGTCAGAAACGTGTCCAAAGCGCGCGATGACAATGGTCACCAGAATCAGCACCACGGCCACGATGCTGACAACTTCGACTAACGTGAATCCTTGGTTTCGTTTTTTCATCGATATGCGGTTGCGTTCAGGTGTTTCCTCCAATGCGTGGCGACCTGAGAAATTAGGCGGGCGTACTCGAGGCCGCTCTTGGCCAGCATCTGCAGCATCGCCCCGTTGGCGGCGGTGAGATTCGCGAGGATCAGTTGTTGGACCGTATCGCCCTCCACCAAACTGGGCATCGTGATGCCGAGGTTTGCGGCGACAACCGCAAGAGGTGGGATTCGCAGCAACCCGTGATACGTCAATACCTCCGCCAAGTCTACATGTGGACCCGGCTTGTAGCGATCATGCAGCAGGTCCATGTTGGCGATTTCGACTCCGTTCACGGAACTGCGCCAGTACAGGCAGGGGATCGAGTGCTTGCGCCCGTTGTAGGTCGCCAGAGTCTCCGGCGGGCTGGCCTTGTAGAACGCCCAAAACTGTTTTAGAAGCTCGCCTTCATCGTGGCAGCAGACAACGCGAGTGCCGTTCAATTCCACCTTCTGGCTGGGGGCCACAACAAAAACGGCCGGCTCGGCATTCAACTCACCAATCGTGTAGATGCCGAACACCTGGGCATGAAACGGGTTGACCCACGCAGGCTCGTCGTCCACTCGAGCTTGTTTCGACCAGGTGTGGATGTAGAGCGCTCGCATCACATTTCTGTTTGGCTCACTTCGAATCAGCCCGACAAATGGATGCCGCTCTTTAACCGGCTTTCAGCATCAGCCTGACCACTCGTTGCTGCGAATTAAGGTCCGTCATTTCATTCTAGGTCTGTGCAGGAAAAATGCCTGCTCAGGATTCGTCCCGAGGCAAGGGCCGCGAAACACTTCCCCCCGGGACCGGACAGCTCCCGGCCTCCTGGTTCTGTGCGCTTTCATTTTCGGGTCTTCCGCGCTCCACGGTCGTCTTGCCGGGGCAATGTTTGTTCACGCAGTTTATTTGGCGTAAAAAACCCAGTCAGTCACCCAATCTTGGACCTGTGATGGGCGGTGTCGTACTGCCAGTCGCGAGCGGCAGACCCGGTGTGGCGGATTGGACATCGGCCACTGGCGACTCCAGGTCCGGCGCGGGCGCTTCCATTTCGCTCTGGGTATTCATCCGATCGAGCAACTCTTTGTTGGGGAGCTTGTCACCGCGAATGCAAAGCTCGAGACGTTGGATCCATCCCGGTGGGTTGACGGTCAGGCCGGCGGCTGCGAGATGAAGATCGATGATGCCCAACTCGCTCAGCACGCTAATCCGTGCGGCCATTCGACGGTCGTCGACTTCTTGCATCAGCCCCTCGATAAGCTTCCTCCGGTTGCCGGCCGTTCTCCATTCCACCAGACAGGTGCGGGTTTCATTCATGTGACAATCGCTCGTCACACAGGTAACGCGCTCCTTCTGAAATTGAGGGAGAACCTGGTTCGCGATACGGCGGCGTTCCTCGAATCTGGGCCGGATGAGTTCCTTCAACCCATCATGGAGATTCCGCGCTTCGCCGACCAGTGCACCGCGCCCCCTCAGTTCCAGGCCCGCGATCCTGTCCTTGAGTTCCTGCAGCCGGCGCTTCAGCCACGCCGCGTGCGTCTTCTTGACGTAGAAAAGAAACGTGTTGATGGCGTACTTGCGGGTCCGCTCGGGCGACATCTGCCTCCCGGCTGCGACAACCTCAACGGTCTTGAGGCTGACTTCTCTGGCCAGGTCATCCCATTCCTGGGTGGCGAAACTCTTGTACCGCGCCGGCGCTGTCGAGTAGACCAGGTCCATTGCCGCGTCGCGGAACAGGTCCCGGGATTCCGAGAGCATGTCCACATACTTGCCGTCCCGGCCAGGGCGCGAATGGTCGCTCACACTGATGAGCACGCCAGCCCGGGTTTGAGGCAAGAGAAAGACATGGCCGTGAAGGTGAGGCCTCTGCAACCTGTCCAAGGCGTCGTGGTGCAGTCCCACGACGTACCCTAGCTCGTCTCCGGGGTAATGTTTCTCCACCACCCGGTTGAGTGTGCGTTCAATCGCCGCGACCAACAGCCGATCCAGATCAATCGGGTAACGGACGATGGCTTCCACCTTGTCCGGGTCAAGACTGGCAACCAAGCGGAGGGCGATGATCTTCCTTTTCCTCTCCCGCTGGGCGCGACAGTGAAGCCGGACGAATTCCTGGATCGCCCGGTTGTTGCGGATAACCCCCGTTCGGTCCACTTCCTCGGGCAGGATTTGCCGCCGGAGTTCGTGCACCCGGCCCCGAATGTACCCGTGGGCGCTAAGCAGCCCAGGCGGTCGAGTCGAGAAGTATGTCTTGCCGATGCCGAGTCCCATCTGACGTAGATCCTTCCCCTTGTGTTTCCCCACCTCGTCCACGTACTCCCCAACCCATTCCATGGCTGCGGCGGCCCGTTTGAGTGACTTCGTGCGTTTAAGGATCACGACTTGCGGGGGTCAGTTGGTGCCTCGGCCATGCCTCCGCGAAGCGCGGCATTTACCTGATCGACGACGGTCAGCGTGATATTCGCGTGCTGGATGGTGTCATCAATCTCGACCGCGTGCTTCCGGAACCTCTCGAGAATTTCGTGGAGCGGTCTGTTCATGGCCATCAGGGTCTGCTCCAGTTCCTCCGGTGTGGCCGGCTTGCTGCGGTCGGTGACCGCGCTCAACTCTGCCACCCCACGAAGCAGCAGGGCCCTTCGAAGGTAGCCGCCACTCACATGATAATGTTCAGCGAGCTTGTCGACGGTGATGGCGAGGAGCTCGTTCACGACTGCCTGATTGCTATCCGGCCGCGAATGGCGATGCGGACGCGGATAGCGACACGTCTCTGTCGCACTTGTGCAGCGCCTTGGTTCCCGTTCCGATATGCATGGCCAGAGGCACCAAGAGCCCCGGTAAAACCTTTGCCACTGGCGATGCTCATTTCTCAGCCAGTCTCTTGAGTCGCTCACCATAGGCGCCAATGATTCGTTCCTGTTCCACGATCAGGGACAGGTCGCCTACGGACTGGTGCAGTCGGAGCAGGATGACGCTCAACTCATCCAGCCTCGCATCCATAGCTGCCGACACTGCATGAAGATCGGTGAACGTCACGGTTCCCGCCTCGCGAGAGAGTACGACGTATCGAATCGCCTCATTGCAGAAATCGTGGACCCCATGGCGCCCGTTGATTGCTCCCACGCGCTGCAGCAAATTCAGCGTCTCACGATAAAGGCGGATTCTTGGGTGACGCTGATTCAACAGACTTTGAACCGGATCGACGCCTACCTCTGTCGCTTCAATGTCAGTGTCGGCATCCATCTCCGGAGACGGAGCTTCCTCACTCAGAGGCATCGCACTCGCAGTCGCTGATCCTGCCTCCAGGACTGTCTTCTCAAACAACCGCTCATCATCGTGGGCGTCCATGTAACCAGTTTAGTGCGCTTGCGGGTGGTATGTATCCAAAAGTCCGGTATGACCCAATCAAAAGGGCGGCCGCTTCCGGTGCGGATGTAACCAGGAAAGGAGGTTTGTAGGCATCACGTCACCAGGACGCACATTTTGTGGTGTCTGGATGTGACCAAATCCTCGGTATGGCCCCCCTCAAAAAGCGGGGGAAGTTCCATCTTGCACTCTCACCCGATTACGTCTCATCCACCGCCCTGCGCGAGAGGGACACCACAAGAGCCTGCCGCCGCCCACGGCCCTCGCGCACCCCGCGGCATCCCATCGGAAAACCGCCCGGGCCTTCCGGGATCTGCCGGGCACTGCTTCGGACGGAGTCAGGCGGGAACACTCGACGAAGCCCACGGATTGCCTTCCGGGTTCCTGGGGAAAACTGCGGGACGCCGCATGGTCGGGCGGGGTCGCCAAATGGTGTTGGACGAAGTCTCTTCCAGCTGGCCACGTCACACTCGCATGTCCGCGCCAAGCCAACCCATCGGTATCTGCCGGGTGACCGTTGGGCTTCGACCGGAGACTCGCCGGGATCAATCAGACCCACGCGGCGATCTCGCGTCCGCTCCCGGAGAGCAGCGTCACGTTGCCATGGTCATTGACGTGGTAGATGGCTGGCCAGAACCGGTGCCGGTCCATCTCCATCCGGATTGCGCGCAGCGCCTGCCGGGTGTCCGCAAAGATGCCCTGGGGTGCTGTTCGGAATGGCCGACTCCGCTCCTGATGGGATCCACTGTCGATCACGCCCAGGATGTCTCGGCAGAACCGGACCACGGTTGGACCGGAGCGCGAATCATCGAGCAGAGCGCATTCTCCGGTCTCGAGGTCCGACCGCATGGCCTCATACAACTCTTGGTATTGGTCGTCGGTCATAGTGTCCACCGGATTCCGACCGGCAGCCGTGGGGATTCTTGCGGGAACCCGCCGGTGCCAACCGGACGGGGATGGACCGGCACGTCTCCCGCCGCACGAATATTTTGGACGAAGTCTTGGTCGGTCGCACGGGTCACAGCACGAACCATCCGGCCTTCCGGGGGCCGACCGGGTCGTCAGCCGGTCCAGTGGTCACCCATTGCCAGACCCTCAGAACACCGTTCGAGTCGCGTCGCCGTGGTCGTAACACTCGACTGGAGTCACTTCGAACGTGCCGATTGCCTGGTCGCCGTAGATGTCCCGCAAGGTCTCCACCGCGTTGTTCTGAACGAAGCTGGCCAACATCCTCGCCGCATCGGCTTGGTCGTCGTAGTGGTTGCGGCCTTGATTGGCGAACGTGAGAACCCGGAGTCCATCCCTGCCAACGTGGGTTATCGCATAGCGTGTTTTCATTGCAGCTTGGAAGTCGTCAGGGAATCTTGCGGCGGTCTGCGGGTGCCGACCGGACCTCAAGACGATTCTGACAAGCCCCCGCCGCAGGATCGTTTTGGACGAAGTCTTGGTTGGACCCGCAAGTGGGCCAGTTCGGTTGGCCTTCCGGGCTCCCTCCCAGGCACCTGCTTGCGGAGCTGGGGCAGCCTGACCTCGGCGGGGCTTTCATCGCGCTCAATGATCCCGAAATAAACCCCCAGCTGATGGCGCAGCTCGGGAGAGAGGGTCGCAAGTTCACGGAGGAAACTGAGGTCGATCGCGCCCAGGGTGCAACCGCTGCGAAGTGTGGCGGCATACTGCTGGGCGGCTTGGTGCGGATTCTTGGGAGTGAGTTGAGGCATAAACGTCGGGAGGTTGTGTTACTCCGAAACTTTTATTTTGGCGACAGCCTCTTTCTCGAGCTATGCACTCACCGATCTGAGGCGAATGGGATCGGTGCTGCGCCTTCCGACACTGCCGGCATCCGACAGGAGACCGCGCTCAGCCCACTGGATCCCGTGAGCATCTGGCAGGTGACCGCCCTGTTTCCCTTGGTCTCACTCAGGCTTCCTGAGGCTTCACCGCCGTTCTCACAGTCCTTTCGCCGCGAGCTCCCTCAAGTGGGTTTGCAGAGCATTCCATTTTTGTGCCGCTTCAATTCTGTTCAATCCGGCAGGACCATGCACCCCGCATTTACAAACGACCGCATAATAGTTTCCGACCTTTCGGATGTCAGCGACCCAGAGCGGTTCCGCGCCACAAGCGTGACAACTTGCAGGAAGTGGAAGTCTAGGAAGAACCTTCATCCGTCAACCTCCCCAGAATGTCCAGCGGTGGCCATCGGTGCGGAGGTGAACTTCAGAACCAGCTTGCCATGTTGTCTGAACAGATCATGCGCCACGATTTCTGAGCACTTGAATGCGCGGCCCAGCTCTCGGCCGCCGGCATCTCGGAAAACAAATACGCTGCCCGAACTGCCAGTGTTTTTGTGGCTCAGCCATTGCCCCTCGGTGAAATACTTAATGGGAATGCCGCGAATCGAACTCGATATGCCGTTCGGATTGTATCCGCGGGCGCAGTAGTTCCCGAAGTCGGTGCAATCAAACGTTGCAGCATCAGTTGGAAGTTCTGGTGGTATCCAGTTTGGAAGGGTGCGCATTTTTGGATCTTCTTGCCAGCCCTCGCCGCTGGCCTCATGCGGCCAGCCCTGACTCCGATGCCGGTTCAATCGAAGATTACATCATGCTCGGGTAGGTGACGTTCTCCAGCTCCCCTTTGACGTTCTCCAAGTCGCTCACCAGAGACTCGATTTCAGCGATCATCTCCTGCGGGTCGGTATCCTCCTTGCCGGGACGGGTGTGGGGCGAATCGGCCGCCACGGTTTCCAGCGTGTCAACATCTCCTTCCTTCTTGGCGTCTTCGAGGGCTTGCCTCAGGTCATCAGCTTTCGAGTTCAGAGCTGCGATTGCGTCTTCGAGCATACCGACGACTTCGGCGCTGCGCTTGGGCCGTGAGTCCTGCTCCAGGGCGGGTAGATGCAACACCTTGATCGTGGAGACAGCGTCTGGCAGGTCCGGGAAAGTGATGTTTTCGAGTGTGGTGGCCGCCTCGTCGATCTCGGCCGCTTTGTCCGAGCTGTTGATCCCTTCGGGCAGGTTGTCGTGCCAGTCGCGCAGTTCACCCGCAAGCGATTCCACTTCGCTCTGGGCGGCGGAAACGATGTCCTCCAGTGGGGTGGTGAAGCGCTGGCTGCGTAATTCGCGATACACCTCAGGCCGGGGGAGCGCCTCCTTTACCCGATAGGTGATCGGCACCTGGCGGTTCGCGCGGGGAAGCCGTTCGAGGTGGCTGCCCAGGATGACGCGCTCGAAATAGGCGTCAAAGACGACCCGGACAGCGATCTTGGTAATGACATCGCCGGGCTTTGCTGACATCGCTTTGCTCATACGCTCTGGCGAGGAATTTTGGACGAAGTCGAGGTTGACCTGCGGATAACTTTGCCCTGCCGACATCCGGCGGGAGACCGCGCTCGGCCCATTGGGAAGCATCCGTCGGCTAACTGCGGGGCGCCGTTGGCAGTTTCTCAATGGGACGGCTGTCGAGGAACCCTCCCTCCGGCGCTGGCGGGTTCAGCATCTCGTAGGGGTTGCCGTTGAAGAGCACCGCAAAGGGAGTCAACGTCGTCTCATCCCCATCTCGGCCGAACGCCGTCAACACTGCTACCTTCTCGCCGGTTAGCTTCAATTGGCATTCAAGCAGGCCCAGGTTACCACATCTGGCTGCCTGGAGAATGGTTTTGAGATTGGCTGCGTGGGCTTTCACGGGCCTGTCCACTTCGCACCCGGGCTGCGTCATCACTGGGTTCATTCGAGTGACATGTTCTATGTCTCTTTATCAGGGTAATTGACTTCGCTGCTGGAACAGTGCTGGGCGAAGCCTCTGGCGATCTGACGTTCGCCTCGGCCAGCCCGCCAATCATCCGGCGGAAATCCGAGCGGCCCGCGCCCGGAGATTGCCGGCATTTTCCCGCCAATCTGCGGAAACTCTGCGGGCAGCCCGGGAACACCTGACGGAATCTGCTTCAGCCCTCCGATCCCAGTAAGGCACCCTGCGGATGCCCGTCCGTTTCGCTCGGCACCGACCGGTTGGTTTTGGACGCAGTCCGGGTTTCCCTCGGATGTTCCGAGCGGTCGCCTTTGACGGTTCGGTCAAGCGTGATCGACCGGCTCTGATCGGCCCACAGCGTCATCGGAAATCCGATCGGCCCAGTCCTTAATCTGCGCGAGTTCTGCCGGTTGTTCCGCGGGTGCTCTGAGGGGATCTGATGGTTCGGCCGCTGACTTGGCACAACTGCGCGAGGACGCATCAGGGCACCGGCGGGCTGGTCGCGCGGGGCCAAGGGGTTGCCTGATGCAGGCGGGGTGCGCAGCGACTGATCGGCAGAGCCGCCTTGTTGCCCAGTCAGCGAATGTCTTCACGTGCGATCCGCCGACGCTTCCCCTTCGGGTCTGATCGGAGGGGCGTCAGCCCCGCGAAGGTTCATTGTGTAAAGGAGATGGCCGCTCGGCCTGAGAGTCCGAATGGCCGGGCGACACGTGCTTTGCCGCTTGATTGACGTTGGCAGTTCCGACCGCGGTTGGTAAGAATGTTACTGCGTACCTGCCACGATGAGCGGTGAACATCAAAACGTTGCCATGATGGCTGAAAAGTCCTCCAAGGAGATCTTCGAGGTCTTCGGCTGGAAGCAGGTCGGCCCAAAGAATCAGAACTGGGCCTGCGTGGACCTTGAGAAGCATGACCGCAAGCGTTCGAAGACGCATCCCAGCGACGTGGTATTTCGTTATGAGGATCCCTGGAGCGGAAAACACGTTTATGTGTCCTCCGACTTGAAAAGCTATGCCAGAGGCACGATCGGCCAGCAGCCGGTGGCGGCCGCCTTGCGCGGCGTGTCGCGCGGGGTAGAATGCGCCAACCGGAGCGAGGAATTTCAGCGTCTCTACATCACAGCTACTCACCCGTCGCAAGTGATCGGCATGCTGTTTGTCTACAACCATGACAACGGATACGACGAGGACTTCAATAAAATGATGGAAGACCTGAATCCATCGTCGGCCGATGTGGCGCCAAACAATCGCGTGGGCGTAATCGGTCCGAAGCGCGTTATCTACCTCAACACCATCGCGAAGGACATCCTCATCGCTCAAGGAAAGAAGGGCGAGTTGGGGACCGACGCGGACTGCGAATTCTTCTATCCGAATCTCCAGACGGTTCGCTTTGCCAAGACGGCCAGCCCGGTCGTCAACCTGGAGACGCTGCTTTGCCCGTGGTTGGTGATGCGATATGCGAAACCCACCGTCGGCGTGTCGCAGCCTGGCTATTTTGTGTACTGTGATGGCAGGGGTAACTCCGTTGGTGAATTTCAATATCTGCTGGATTACCTGTTCAAATACCAGATCGCCACTGACCGCGTTCGGATTTCCATTCGAATGGCGTTCGCGTGCCCGGAGGCCGCGGCCCTGTTTGAAAAGGCGAAAGAAACCTATGCCGAGGATTACTGGCCGATTGCCAACGTGTCGCCGGAGCAGGTCCGCCAGCGGATGGCGAATATCGAATTGCACACCATCACGTCGCTGGTACCGAGGTTTTCCGAGATCGAACTCGGAATGGAGTGAGCCATGTCCAAGTTCGTCCACCACGCAAGTTACTATCTCGACGACAAGGATCTGAGCGACCTCTTTGAAGCGCAGAACCTCCCGCCGCGCTTCCTGCTAAGATTCGCGCGCCGCCGCGGGCTGTTCCTCGGCGACAAGACGGCAAAGGAGGACCTCATCCGCGCGCTTTGCATGGCCCCGATTTCTTGGGAGGACGTGGGCACGATTGCTGAAGCCATCAACGCCGACGACCGCGATACCAACCAGATGACGGTTCAGCTTACCGCCGGCGTCGACTTCGACGGTCTGCCCGGCGCGTTGGAGCGGGTGAAGGGCTGGCTGGAGGCAAACCGGGAAATTCCCGTGCTGACCAAGACCGGCGAGAACTCCTACCGGCTGGAAGTCCGATTTGTTGAAGTTCAGCCGCAACGAACGCGCCCTCTCCAGCGGGTCGAGCGGCACGTCACGGTCGAGGTTGAGCAGGTCGAGGGAAGGCTGGACATTCGACATAGCGAGCACCCGCACGCCAAACAAATAGTGCGCAGGCTCGTGGCGGAAATTCCCAACAAACAGGAGGAGGAGAAGCGCGAGCGCACGGTGTCCCTCTGGTCGATCCGGGAACCTCTCCTTCGGATCAAGTTCTTCACCGATCTGATTGATGGCGTGGAGGGTTTTACGCCTTCCGAGGTAACAGATCTGCAAGTGGACCGCCGGTTTCCCGAACAGGACGGCACCGACGACGACGATGCACGTCTGGCCGATGAGGAGAGGATAACGGGGTTGGTAAAACGCGCAGTCCTGTCGGGAGACAGATTGTTGAACTCGCAGTTCTATTATGAGCTCCGAGACTCCGGGTACTACATCGGCAGCATCAAGTGGCTCGCAAATGAACTCGGGGGCGACCAGCGGCAGGTTGAGTTCAGCGCCGGATTCAAGGACCCGATTCTCGCCACCGATTTCGTGTTTGACGTGCGCCGTGTGGCAAGGCGGGAGAAGGACGGCAGTTATGGAAAGGCCGAACGCAACCAGCCTGTGGACAGGCCGCGCCTGCTCAAGGCAATAGAAGCTGCCGCCTACCAGGCGATGGAGGGACTGGAGAAGCGGGCTTCTTTAGCCATTCTGGGATCAAGCCCTTAGGGTTTGGTGGAAGCGTCCGTGACGACACTCAATCTCATTGTTAAGCTCTCCCGGATTCTGCCTGGCGACTGCTTCATGCAAGTTGAGTCCGGTGGACGACTCGCGGCTTACTGGGCTTGTTACTGGCCAGGAGTTTGTCCAGCCGGATGGCGATTTGAGGTCAGAAGTGTAGGCCTTCCGTATATTTGAGATCTGAAGTAGCCTGCCAGTGCAGAAACGGAATGACAGCAATCGTTTCGTTCGGCTGGTAATCGTAGCTGAATCTCCTGGAGCAATTGTTGTTGGCGGGCAGTGTTCGCCAAAGTCTCCGGGTATGCGGTCGCGTCTCATGGCTGCGTCTGCTGTTCAACACCTTGTTGCTGTCGCATCTGTCTTGCTCGCTCTGCTGCTCTCATCAATCCTGGAATACTGACAATCATCAAGACGATGAGGATTCCGTTGATGCAGAGTCCAGCAACCGCCCGACCGAGAATCCCTACTTTGCCATGGCGGCGAATACCCATCAAGGCGAGGATTCCGAGACCGAATCCAAAGAGAATAAACAGCGATGATACTGAGCCGACAATAATCTTCGCCAACGGTGTGGCTTGGCTTGCCATTCCCACGTTCGCGACGATGTTCAATCCGATGGCGACCAAGGGTGCCAAAAGACTGGCCTGTGCCGCTTGAGACGCGAAGGGCTTCTTGCTTGGCGGCAACGGGGGTGGTTGTGAAATAACTGGTGGTGCATCCATACGCTGTCAGGTCCGTTTCATTGCTGTGGCAATCTTCCACAAATCCCGTCAATCTATCCAGTCTTTCAACCACTGTTCTGCTCGATAATATGGTGCATGTCCTAGCCCGCTTGAGGTATTGAGACGTCGGAACGTTCCTCGAATTCCTAGCCGGAAACACACCAACTCCCATTCCTCAACGTTTTTATTTACCAATTGAACGGGTAACTGACCTCGTTTCAGAATTCATCGAATGTGGCACGAGATCGAACGCTGTAACATGGGAGGAAGTATAGAGGAGGGGTGAAGGAAACTTCTAAATACTTCGGGCGGCGCAGGCAAATGATGCTATCGCGATTTGCAGCAAACCGAAATCCCGATGAACGTTTCAAGGTCGCTCTCTGCGTCCGCAAAAACTGCGGCGTTTTCGGTCTTTTGTTGGCCAAAAGCGAAGACGTCAACATCTTCATCGTTAAGGGCCATCAGATAAGGTGGTGAGCCGGCTGCCTTGCTGTGTTGTACGCATCCGTAGCTTCCTCCGAAGCCGACAGTTAACACGGAGCCGTCATTTCTCTCAAGCTCGAACAGAAATGGTTTTCGGCCTGCAAACGACCGAAACGCTTCAGTTATTGAGGTTTCGGATTCCACCTTTGCACCGTTCATCGGGCTTTCCGGTTGCTGTAGATCGCGAAAAGAGCACTCATCTTCTGACTCCGGTAAATGGATGAGTCGCTACTTGAACCGTGATTTCGGCCACCGCCGTGCGGGGAAGGAATCCGTTGAGTTCGGGATATACCCCGCGCAACCCCTCAAATACGAGTCCCATCCGCGCGGCCAGGATATTGCCCGTCTTCCTTCGGTGCTCAATCAGCACCCCGAGGAGGCATGGGGCCTTTGTTTTGGGAACCTGGCCGTACTCCGTGTATCGCCAAAGCCCGCCACCACTCATTCCGCGGAGGTCCGGGATCTTTGCCTTCATTCCGCCTGCCCGACGGCTCTTGTTGTTGCTGGCGGCCAGCAGCAAATGGCTCGCGGTGCTGATTCCCAGTTGCTCGTGTTCTTGCGCGGACCGCAGTTGAGCGGTGTAGCTGAATGCACACGGCTTGATTTGGGAATTGTCATCCGGTTCGATAGTCTGGTTCTGGCCAACCGGATATCCGAGGGCACCGTATAGAGCCGGAAATTCTCCCGTGTCATTGAGGTCGACGTTGGCGGGCGAAAGAAAGCGGTCCTCGCCGATCTGCGCAACGATCTCCGCGTCGAGTCCGATGAAACCCACATCAAGCAGATCATCCTCTCGCGTCCTGCCGTTGGGAATCGCCGTTCGAAACGATTCGCCCTTCAGAATGACCGGCTGCCTCTGACCATACGTGACGAGGTCGCAAAACTCCGTCTCAGAGCGGAAGAAGTTATCGTCCAGAACGTGCGCAGCCGTGATGAGAAACCTCAGTGCCCCTGCACCAAACAGGAGGCCGGTTCCGCACGGATGAAGTCGCTTGTCCGGGTCACACCGGTAAATCAGGCGATTGTGCTTGAACAGGGACCTCGCCACTGCGGGTGCGGTTTGCTCAACCTCAGCTCTCAGATTTTGAATCATAGCCGCTCTTGGATGAAATCTCCCGGACCTGCACAGCTCTCCCCTGTGGGGCGTCATCGGCGGGATCAATGATGTACTCTCGTTTGCAGTCCGGACAGGCCACGCGGAAATTGGCGGGTGCTTCGCTCGGCGAGCCATGGGTTCGGCCAAGCAACGGGAGACGTCGGCCACACGGGCAGAGCCAGGCGGCATTGTTGCCCACCGCCACGGCTTCCCGGGCGGGGCCGTCTCTCAATTGAAGCGGAATGTTGCGCAGGGACTGGGGCATAACGCACAGGCATCATAAACGTCAACACACTGAGCAGCACGCCCGAAATCCTGTTCAAAAAACGTGGCGTTGGCCGCAGCCCTGACATTCGCGGATGTCTTTCAGGTCTGCGTCAGTCAATTTGACCCCAGCCGGTAAGGTGCCTTTGAGATCATTGCGTCCGTTCTCGGTGGCGCGGTCCACCCAATCGGCAGCTTGCAACAAGGCGAGAGATAAAGCGATTCGCTCATGGCAGTTGTTCCTTCCGAGCATGTCGCCAGCCCCGGCGTAAATCGACCATCGGTTGTGAGTCGGGGCGGTAATTGTTAAACAGGTTTACCGTATCCCAGGCGGCGGTCACCGGTGCAACGCCGCGCTCCCACCAGAGCGACCAAGGAAATCCCCACGGCACAAGTTGCTCTGCCGTCAGGCCGAAGCGGGCAAGCTTTTCACACACCTTAACCGTCCAATCGTTAAAACATAGTCGTTCATTCACGTCTTGTGGCATCTGTGCGGCAGAATTGTTTTGGACGCAGTCGCTTTTGACCCACACGAAAGTCGCGACGGGCGCGCTGGACGCAGTAACACTACGCTGAATGTAGCCGTGCCGTCATCCTACCGCAGATCGCGCCCGGTTTCCCGGGACGGCCGATTAGGGCACGATCCGCAGGGTGACAATCACAGGAAAATGATCCGTGTAAGCGCGCCGTTTGTCGCCCTTGCCGTGCCGATGGCTGCGGATCACCACGGTCTCGAACTTCAGTTTGGCTGACCCCTTGACAATGGCGTCCGAAAGCATGATCCGGTCGTAAGCCCTGCCGTCTGCGTGCGTGGCAACTTTGCCGTCCACCATGCTCAGGGCATCGCACATCGGCGGCCGCGTCTGGAACAGAACCGTCAGCGATTGATCAGCACGGCCCACCGGTTTCCCTTCATTGAAATCGCCGAGGATGACCAGGTTGGCTTTCGGGTCCGTGGCCAGATGACGCATCCCCCACCGGAGCAACGCGCGGCATTGCTCAACCTGTTTCTCGTGGCCCTCCGCACCGATGGGGCGGCGGAGATGCACGACGCAGATGTCCATCGAGGTCACGGCGTTCGTCAACCGCACGACCAGGTGCTTGCTCAACTCGCGTTCAAGGTCGGAGACTCGCGATGGTCGTCCGTAAACACCCCAGCCGGCGGCGGTGTTGAAAATGGCCCCGACATCCTGGCCGGTGGCGGTATCCTTGCCCTGCGCAAATAGCGCGCGATAAGGCCGCTTGAAACGCGCCGTTGCCGACCTGGCGAGGGCTTGAATGTCGTTTTGGTCCCCGATCTCCTGGACGCCGACAAACAAAGGAGCCTCGGCTGGCAAGAGCCCGATCAAGTGCCCGGCCTTGGTGGTGTATTCGATCTTCGTGCGAGGAAGGTCCGCTCGGCCGTTGGTTTCGTTTCCGTTGAAAAACCAATAGCAGTTCAGCGTCGCGATATGGATGCTCTCCTGGCCTCGTGCCGCAACGCCGGCCAGCAGGCACAACAGAATCGCGGCCCAGCGCCTTATGGTTCGAGCCGCTTTCACCTGGAGCGTTTCCATATCGTCCCGCTCATGCTGTCCCAGAGCGGTTTCAGGTCGGGATCGTCGATCGCCGCGCGCTTGACCGTATGCTCGTCAATGGCCATGGCCTTTTTGAACCAAGCCTCGCATTCCTCCACCCTCTGAAGCTGGGCACAGTAGCACGACAGGTTGTAGGGAATCTTCCAAATGCGCGGGAACGTTTCCGCCGCCGGCAGCAGCTTATCAAACGCCTCCTGCGTTCGTCTCAACCCGTGCAGCGCAAAGGATCGCTGAATCCAGCCATTCGGGTGGTCTGGCCGGAGCTTGATGAGGGCTTCAGCGATGTCCACGCACGCGTCCCATTTCTTCCCTCGGGCATGAATCTCCCACCGCAGTTCGAGCACGTCCGGATGGGCGCGAAGCTGTGGCGCAATTTCGTCCAGCTCCTTGTCAGCCTCCAGATGATTGCCTAACTCCAGCCAGCCTTGCGCGGCTAAGAGATGGACGTCGGCGGATTCGGGAAGATGCTTCATGGGTATTGGTCCGGTCGGGCGCGGGCCTCGATCTCTTTCATCACACCCTCCTCCTTCAGGAAATCACGCAGGTCACGCAGGTCACTCCCGCGATTGATTCGGTGGCGGTCGCTCATAGATGCGGCTATTCTCTCTTACGTTCCTTGACCGAGGCAAGATCTGCCTTTCCGTCCGTCTGCCAAATCGGCGAATCCGCTGGGCGGCGAGGCCGCCGTGCCTAATCGGCAGAGCCACTTGTTGATGAGATCACGGGGTCAAGCCCGGCAAAGGTTCATCGTGGGACTGATTTGGCCCGCCGGCCTGAGATCTGGCTTGCTCGCCGATGGTTTCTGGTTCTCAATTGCATTGGCAATCGTCTGCGGGAGGATCGAGAGGCTTTGGCAAACCTTTGGCAACCAGAATAGGAATCTGGTGCGGTGAGAAACCTGGAAGCCGTGCGACTTCCTCCGCGGCTCACGGGTGCGTCACGTTGCGGCACAGAATGATAATCTGACTTTTGGCTGCGGAACGAAGACAACCTTTCGGATATGCGGCTTCGCATGTTTACCTCCAAATTACACCCCCGGTAACTCCGTAGATTGAGCTCAAGTTGTTGTTGTAAAGATGCAGATACAAAGTTCCAGAGAGCGCTCCCCAAGCTGTCGAGGCGCGGACGTTTCCATCGATCATTCGTGAAAATAGACGCACTTGATTGTTCACAACCTCGAGGACGAGCGTGTCACTGCCTCCCAGAAAAAGCGTATAAGTCTGGCTCCAGCCGGGCACTTTGATGTCGCAGCGTTGCACACCGCCAAATCCATTCCCGGAAACCTTTATGCCCGCAACCCAACTGCTATAGCCGGTGGAGGGATCGCTGCTGGTCGACAGGCCCATTGCCCAATACGCGGTGGATCCGATGTCGATTTCAACCCGTCCGTTCTGGGAAATGGTTTGAGTGCTGGAAGCTCCTTTGTAGCTCCCGTTGAAGTTTCCGCCGCTGACGGATGCCCCAGATTGAGGGATGTTCCAGACGAGGGTTTCCGGCGCTTTAATCTGAACGTTCACTGTGGAGGACGAGCGGGTCGCGTTCTGGTTGTCCGTTGCTATTGTAGTCAATGAATAGTTGCCGGCCGTTGGCGCCCAAGTGGTCGAATATGGGCTGGTGGCGTCTGCGGCGATGAAGTTGCCATTCGCGTAGAACTTCACAGAACTGATGGTGCCGTCCGCATCGCTTGCGCTTGCGGTCAGCGTCAGAACATCTCCTGCCCAGAAAATGCCCGCGGAAACGGGGCTTGTTATGCTTACAGCTGGCTTTTGATTGCTGGCAATCTGTGCATTGCAGGTGCGAGAAACGGTCTTTCCGCCGCTGTCCTGGGCGACGGCACGGATTACGTGGCTTCCAGGAGTTGTCTGCCACGTCCACGTATAGGGAGCTTGTGCATCCGTATTGACAAGCACGTCGTCCAAATAGAATCGGACCCACGCGATGCTGCCGTCTGCATCATCCGCCACCACATTGAAATCAACGGTATCGGGATACGAATCAAAAGAGACGCTGGTCGGTGACATGGACATTGTGGGCGGAATATTGTCGATAAATTGAATCTGCAAAAGTGCTGTCACCGCCGATCCGCCGTTGTCGTCATAAGCCCTGGCGGTCACTTGATGGATGCCTGCCGGCCCACTCCATTGAGTGGCAAAGGGACCCTGGCTGAGCGAAGTCAACAGATCAGCTCCAGAGTAAAACTCGACCCGTGTCACGCGGTCGCCTGGATCCTCGTCAATCGCGATCACTGACAGAGTCAGAATTGTGCCGACTTCGTATGTGCCAGCGGATGTTTCATTCCACAGGATGGATGGTGCGTGATTGGGGAACACCGTGACCTCCACGGATGCAGTTGCGGACTTCCCACTGGCGTCCGTCGCAGCGGCCGTGAAGCGATGTGTGCCGATGTCCGCGCTCACGGTAATGCTGTAAGGGACGGTGTACACGGTGCTCAAAGGAACGTCGTTATCGGAGAAAGCGACTTGGACGATTGTGCCGGGCGATTGAGCTTCTGCCGAAATTGCGATTGGTTTGCCGTAGATGAAACTCCGGCCGGTTGTGGGTTGAACGAAAGAGACGACCGGACCGTCGCCTTCGATGTGGGCGTCGTTCGTCCGCAGGATAAACAGTGCCGTTTGCCCAGAGATGCTGGTGCCGGGAGCTAACCCAATGTGCGCCAGATCCTCTGCGGAGAGTGTCGCAGAGATGAGCCCGGCGTTGGCAGCATTGGCCGCAAAGAGGCCGATATTTTCATTGGTGAGCATTTCCCGGTAAGCGAATTTGGTCCTCTCATAAGCCAACTGGAGCTGGTTGACGTTGGCCTTGTATCTGGCAGCCTGCGCGTTGGACCGGGCGTCTCGGACGCGATGCACCACAATGCCGGAGAGGATCAAGACGGCCGCCGCGCAGACGACCGCCTCAACCAGAGTAAATGCGTGCGTATGGTTGCAGCGCCAGATCTTCATCGAGTCTCTCCACCAGTATAGGTAAGGAGAGGACTTCAGGTCGGGAGAACCACCATCCATCGGAGGAAAACATCAGATCCGGTCCAAGGAAGCTTGGCGGCAGATTCAGCCGCATCGCGGTTGATTCGGGCTTTGCACGGGCGCAAGCCCGGCGAGGGTGCATTGTGGAGCAGAGATGGCCGCCCGGCCTGAGGGTTTTAGAAATTATATGGACGCGCCTTCACGCAGGGATACGGATGGATCTCGCCGCCGAGTTTCAGCCCGGTTGGTTGAGAAATGCACTATAAATTCTGAGTGACATCCAGTGCCGGGCAGGATTCGGTTGAAATATGCAGCTCGGCGAGGACACTCGACAGGAGCGGCGCTACTGGGTGGAATGTCTGGATGCGCTGTTGGTGACAGTTTGAATTGCAAGGCAGGTCAGGCCGCCGAAGAAAACGCAACAGGCTGCAAACGATATAGGCCAGCACGGAAACCACGACAGGGTATACATTTCACCGGTGGGACCGTCAGCTACCGAAAAGAAATCGATCTGCCTCAACCCTAAAGTTCCGGTTTGCGGGTCGGCCATGCGGTAGCAGCGAATCCCAGGAAACGTCAGGAAATCAAACTCCCCCTCGCGCATGTGATCCCATGCGAGAGGCGACAAGGCACGGCAATATCCGATTAGCCACACGAGCGAAGCTGTAACAGCAGTGCCGACCAGGAATTTGACAATCAGTCTCACTCGGAGTCCATAGGAATCTGACCTTCCTCGGGGGCTGGAACTGGAGCTAGCTCTTCTGGGTGGTCACGTTTGTATTCGAGGAGTGCTGCTCTGAGGACAGCCACATTGAGTTCGCAGTTTCGTCGCATGAAATCACCCTCCTCCGAGTTTTCCGGAAAGACGAGCGACGAATGTGATTCTAACGCATCGAGACATGCCTGGGCGGAGTAACGAATAGCTCGTTCGCTGTGATTGAGTGCTCGTGTTAATGCCGGGATGCCACTCGTCCCAAGTCGAGCAAGCACAAGCGGGGCACGAGGATCTGGCGGGGATTCGTTCAACAGTTTTTCAACATCTGACACTGCGTCTTGCCCGATTGGACCCAACGCATCCAATGCTGCCAAAGCTTGAGTTCGAGGGTTTACAGATCTGGGAATGTTGACCTTGATCAGGCTCTGCTTGCTTGCCAAGTTCCGTAGCCATCGTTTCCAAGCTGGCTCATTTTTTGGACCCGGGTTACGAAGCATGGCGACAAGAGCAGGCAGCCCATTCGTGCCGATGTGTCGAACTGCATCGGCAGCTTGTGTGCGTGCTTCCCATTTGTCGCCCTCAAAACCTCGCAGCCAGGAACTGAGTGATCGGCCGGCATACGCAGGTTCTCGGGGAATCACCAAACAGTACACGGTGGCCACCACTGCAATCAAGCAGGACACCAGAAGTACAAGTCTTGAGCGTCGTGTCATTTTCGACCTCTGCACACTTTAAGCGCTTCCCGGGCAAGCTCAAGCTGGGGACCATCCGGGAGCTGGTAGTACAGGTTTTCCAGCGGCAGAACGTTCCGCGGGTCGGTCAGTTTCTCCCACGCCTCCCTCACTCTTTTGTCAGGGCATTGCCAAGGCGTGCATTGGTCGGTTGCGCAGTTGCGGTGGTCCCTCTCCTGTATCGCTCGTTCCAACTCAAGCCACTGGGCCAGCACCCGGTTAAACCGCTCTGTGTTTCCTTGTTCGATCAAACGGATATACTCCTCATCTTCCGCCAGGCGCCGACGAACCTTTTCGAAAATCGACCGCTTAATCTCCTCCCACTCTTCCTCGGCTATCTGCTGCATACCTCGTAGTCATTGCAGAGTTCGATATGTTCTGCGTGGGCGAGGGAGTGGGTTGTCTGAGGCCGATCCGGGCGTTTGTGTTTCGTGAAGCTGGGATTTACTGGTTTGCGGCAGCGTGAGGGGGACATCAATTGGCGGCGGTTTGTTCCACAAGGCCACGTTGTCGAAGTAGAGAGAAGTAATCTCCGCGGCTCCCAAGTCAATTTCAGCTTCGAGTTTAAATACGAGGTCGGTCCGGTCGGAGTTTTCTTTGTGCCACATCAACATGATACGTGGGATGTTGGTCACCGCCGGTTTGATCACTTGGGGACTGAAGTCGAGCGTGAGCAGATTTGTCGGATAATTGAGCTTTGCGACCGCCACTTTGACGAGCTTGATCGTGTCAGTTTGGGAAAGCTTCGGCTTTCCAGCGAATGCTTTAATGGTGATCGGTCGGGAGTCACTGTTAAAGAAGGTGCTCGGCGCGTAGTAGCCGCAAACGCCGGAATTCCGATAGATAAATCGCCAGCCGTTTGTGAGTTCGATTTCCGCATGAGGCCAGCCGCCATTGTCAGCCAAGGAGAATTTAGCAATGTGGTTTGTTGTCAGCGGCGAGGGGACCTTCAAGTCCAGTTTACTTGCGTAGGCATCGATTGCTTTGAGTGCGATTGGAGCGAGCCGTATGGCGTATTCCGGGTTGGTCGGAGGCCACGGTACTGCTCCTGGTGCACTCGGTGGTGTTACGTTCACCTTTGGGTCAGGTTTAGCCAAGGCCACGTTTTGAATCTTCACCCGCGTAACACGCTTGCTCTCCCCGTCGATATGGATAGCTGTTGCTGGAAACCCTGAGCGTGGGTCGGGCCACTCAACTTTGAAGTGCGGAATCGTGTTGGTTCCGACCTTTTCGGGTCCTGTTACTTTTGCTTCCTGATCGGCGAAGACAGTCTCGGGCCTAATTCCGAGTTTTCGAATGGTTTCCCTAGCTTTGTTGATCGCTTCGGCTCTGCTCATTTTGAGCTGCCCGAAGTAGCTGGGAACCATTTCAGGCTCCTGTTCGGAGAAATAATCGTGCGGGCCTTGCACAATGTTCACGTAGCCTTTCGAGAAATCGAAGAACCAATTTCCGTTGGTGCCAGCGACTCCGACCTCCACCGCCACGGCCCGCTTCGGCAGAATGCTACAGTGAATCACGTGCTCGGCCACGAGCGGCCGCGGCACAGGGATTTCAAGCCGCTGTGCCACGTCGCTCACGTAAGGCATGACTGCTACAAGCACGGCGTTACTATACTCCGCAGTGACGCGGATGAATTCCGACGATGCTGATAGCGTTTGTCCGAGTTCCAGAATCATTATGGCCAGTCTGCTCGCTGGTTGTACTGGTTCATCCGAAGCTCGTTGAATCCGTAGACCCGCAGAGCCCCCCAGAACTTGCCGGAGTCGATCCAGTTGGAATTCTGTCGCCCATTTTCAAGGGCATCCACGAGTGTCCTCGTATTCCAATAATAATACCACTGGGTCATCCATTCAGTTCGGCAGTTGAAGAAAGCTTGAAGCGTTCCCCAGCCCGGGCCGCCGACCGTTTGATTCCACCCTACGAACGCACTGGGTCTGTTGCGGCTCGGGTTGCTGGTGGTGCTTTGGTACCACGCGAGGGAATTGGTTGTCTTGCTGACGCCAAATGCATTTGCCCAGTCTCCGTTTGCCGTCGAGCAGCCGTCGAGCCATACGAATCGGTAGGGACGAGCACCTCCGTATTTGTTGAACGTGATTTGGTCGCGCACGGTCTGGGACGACAGAAATGCTTTCGATCCGCGCAAGGTGGTGCCGCCGGTCACGACGTTGTTGCTGTACGTGTGGAGATCGCCACCGAAGCCGTTAGCCCAGCCGTGGCCGTAATAGTAGAGGTTGCGCGCGTCAGGCGAGAACATGCTCGCTTTCAAATCAACCCAACTATCGTTGCGTTGGGCTTGCGTGTAATCATTGGTACCGTACTTAAGGGGGATTACGTTGACAGGAATGCCCCGGAAGGCAGGTCCTCCGGCGATTCCATTGATTCCTGTGGTCATGATGTCGCGCCGCGTGCCCGGCTCATAGAAGGTGTCGAGATAACAGATAATCCAGCGGCCGACACTAGGATAAGGTGGCGCTGCAACCGGTGTAGGGCGGGTAGTTTGAGCGGCGGCAGTGACTTGACCCGGTGCCGGGTCAAGTTCGAAAGTGATATAGGAGTCGTAGAACGGATCGCCTTCGAGGGAATCACGCAGGTTGCCCCATTCATCATAGAGATCCCAAGTCCACGAGACGTTTCCGTCGGCGGAGTAGCCTTCTCCACCAGCGATGTATCCTCCCCAGGCATCCCAAATGTCAATCCACCAGTAGCCCGGGCCTTGCAGCTTGGCCTTGAACGTGTAGTTGGTGTCATTCACGAGGTCTTGCCATTCAGGGAACGTCACGAGGTTGGTGACGTGAATGGTATTGACGAGATTAGAAAGCACTAGCAGCGGCGGAGCCCCTTCGCTGGTGTCTTCGGTGGTGCGAATTGTGGTGACAAGTTGGATAGTGTGTAAACCGTTGGATAAGCGATCAGCCCAGAGCCCCACGCCCCAAATCAGGTTTGTACCCTGCTGATAGCTCGTGTATTCACCAAAGGTGCTCGGCTGGCCATCCAACAGGATTTCCACGTTGTCGACCATATCGAGGCTGATGTAATCGGCGAAATCGACAGGAATGAATATCGGGCCGTCAAAGGTGTAAGTCGCGACAGCAGGCGGAAAGTTAGGAACGTGGTACACGCGGAAGAAGCCCATATCGGGACAATCACAGCCCCCGCTTGTTAGTCCAAGAGGCTCAATGCCTCCTCCGTCTATGGACGCACTCTCCGAGAATGCCATCGTTTCGGCCAAGAGTTCTGGCGGTGGCTCGAAAATGAGGAGGTCGTTTGTATCAAAACCAGGAGGGTAAATTGCCAAAGGGACCGGAGAACCAGAGCCGTCTGCCGGTATTGCCCAAAGACCGAGCAGTGGGTTGATGGCAGCCTCGGTCTCCATGCTCATCAGTGATCCACCGCCGGGGAATGGAGTTATTTCTCCGCCTCCACCACCACCACCGCTCCAGCCTCCACCAGAGGGCCACCCAAGATCGGTGAGCATGCAGCACGGTATTACGTATGTCGTGCGGTTTGTGCTGTTGGCAGGGTAAGCATTGGTCAGCACGACAAACGGCGTGCTTGGGTCCAGTGATGGGCGTCCCTGAACCATGTATTGTTCGTAGCCTTTGCTGCTCGGCCAGGATAACACAAGATTCGTGCCTTGAACTTGAATGGTTTGATCCACGACCCCGAACGCTGCGTTTGCAGTGACCAATAGCGCAAGGGCGCTTGCGAGTGTACCGCGAGTGGCGATTTTCATAAAGTGTGTTCTGATTTCAGTCCGAAAGTTTGCGAAGAAGTTACTGAAGAAACTAGTGGGGATGACCTCAGAGCCGCCGAGGTCGCATCGCCTCATCTGTTCGATAAGCGTCGCTTTTCCCACTTCCGACATACATTATTTGTGCAAGCGCCGCGTAAGTAGCAAGCACAAATTTGGGTTTGTCGAAATCTCGACAAAGAGCGCGTTCTGCCGGATTTCCAAATTAGTCTCAACCGTGCATGGGTCGAAGACCAAAAGCACGGCGTAACGCGTATGGGGCGTGGCTGCATTACCTCAGAAGAGAAGCAAAGCTCACCCAAGAGGAAGCGGCTAAATTGACCGGAATTCCCCGGACGACGCTCACAACTTGGGAGAGAACCGGCGATATGCCTGGTCGCAAAGAGATTTTTCGATTGGCCAAGGCTTATCAAGTTTCGCTTCAGCGGTTGTTGCGTATTGAGAAGCTTGACCGGGATTAAGGTCACGCTGCCTAAGCGAGCTGCTCCGATTTTTCGTCCGTTTTGAACGTCCAGCCGTTCTTCTCGAGCTCTGCCCAAGCTGGCTTCACATTCGTTGGCAGCCGCTTCATGTTGGGTCCGTCCTGCTGCGATTTCAGTGCGGCGACGGTTGATTCAGTCTTTGCACGGGGACAACCCCGGCGAGGGTGCATTGTGGAAAGGAGATGGCCGCGCGGCCTGAGGGTTTTAGAAATTATATGGCCGTGCCTTCATGCTTCCGTGGGGATACGGCTGGATATCGCCGCCGTCTTTCACATCGGGCACGCGTCGGTGGTCTTTCGCCTCGCTGCCGGGAATGATTGTCCCGCACAGGCATTTGTATTGGTGAGTCTCCAACTCATCGTGGGGAGCGCCGATCCCGAGCTGCCGGCCCGAGCCGTTTCGCCTACGGAATTGATCACGAGTTCGTGTCTTGCACGGCATCGTCAAGGCGGCGGCGATCGCCCAACCGAGGATCGTCCATCCGATCGTCAGGTTGATCAGCATGACCAACTTGGTGTCAGGGTGGCGGATGAGGCGGGCGACAATGCTGGGGAGCAGGAAGACAATACAAAGTGTGGCAACCGGCCCGCCGACAATGGCCAAAAGACCCAGTGCGATGATGAAGAGAACGCGGTTCATTTGCGATCGGGTTGTAAGGATTCTTGATTGCTCACCGAAGTCAGCTTCGCAGTGGCGAGTCGCAAGACCCGCAACACGTATTGGTGAATGCCAGGGCATTTGCTTTCTCGGCTGCCGGCGATGTTCAGGATTCCATCGAATTGGTTGAGGGCGGCCCTCAAGCATCTGGCATCGGCTTCGGCGTCTGGAAAATCAGCGAGCCAGACGTGCTTCTTTCCCTGGTGCCGACATTGGTTCAACGTAAAGCGACTGCCCGGACTCAAGGGAGAGCGAGCGAACACCACGGTCAGGTCGGATTCGTTGATGTTTTGGATCGTGCGGGGCTGGTATGCAGAGGCAGGGTGTTCTTTTAGTTGGTAGTGGCTCGGTACAATCCCATCTTCAGCCCGGCGGCCTTTGGGGCACCAGCCGCCGATAAGGATCTGATTGGCCAGAGCGAAATCCAGTCCGGCTCGGTCGGCGCCTGTCTGACCGCCGGCGATGATCTTGCGAATCGCAGTCATCTGTTTTCGCAGTGGAGATTTCTCAGGGATGGAGCCGCGTCGTCTCCAAGGGTCGGGCCGCGCTCAAGGAGAGGCTGTTCGTTTGGGCAGATCATGTCCCTCCACTCCTCGGGAAGACGAAGCGCCGTGTCCGCCGCATGTCCGAGCTTCCGGAGGCGACAGCCGCACGAATATAGGTCGCCAGTCGGGGTGACAAACGGGCCGTCGCACACGCATTGTCTGAACGGATGATTTCCCCAGCGCTTGGCCCGGCCTGCCGGCACGATCAAGTGCAGCGTATTGATCCTCCGATAATCCCCCGGTTGTTTGGAGGGTTCAAAGGCGCGGAATACTTGGGGATCAATAGGGTCGTGGAATTCGTCCCGAGAAACACTGGCACAAATCACGCCGACTTTGGCGAGCGCGGCCAATTCGAGGGCGACAGCGGTTCGGCTGCCGTTGGTGACCAAGCCGACCGCTGGCATCCCCAATTCGTAGGTCAGCGCTGCCTTCGCTCGTATGGACCACCACAGAAAATCCATGAAGAGAGGATGCAGCGTCGGTTCACCGCCTCCCAAGGTGATGGGAGTTTCTTCCCGCTCGGAGAGTTCGAGCACCCGACGAAATGTTTCGGCGTCCATGTCCGGGCCGCGTTCATCGCAACTGAAGCTGCAGTGATTGCAGCTCATGTTGCAGCGTTTGGTGATCTGGATGTAGAGGCTCATGCGGAACTGAATGTGCCTGCTCGACGAGTCGGGACAGCGCCTGCGGACGAGTCGATTTCGGTAAAGGGTTGGGATCTCGATGTCTCAAGAGGTGCGCCATTCGACGGCTCGGGGCATCTCTGGCCGGCCGCCCTCGTCATAGCCATAGTGAAGCGCATCCACTATGACGCTCTTCCCGGCGCGAAACGCTCCCACCAGTTGCCTGCGTTCGTCCTGCGTGAGTCCGCTGCCGCACTGAAAATCAGGCTGACCGTGCGTCCGCAGCACCATCACAAGGCGTGCGGGTTCCGCGCAGGCGAGCCGTCGCAGTGCGAAACTTTCCCTGCGCACCGGCTTCACCTTCCAAGCGGCTCCCCGGGCTTTGTTTTGACCCCCGATCTTGCACAATGAAGATGCATCGGCGTCCCAGAAAACGAATCCCTCACAGCCGATGTGGTTGCTTGCCGCAACAGCCGCTTCGGCTTCGCTCAGGTTTTGGTAACGTGCGGCCGCCACACGCATCGTTGAGGGTATAATCTGGTAACGTTCTTCGTAGGGCCGGTGGTGAAGCGATCGCCCTGCCGCGGTGAGCAAGTCGAAGGAGAGAAACTTGGCCTCGGGCGGAGATTCCCCACTCCCGTTTCGATGCCAGGTGTACCAGGTCTGAAAAGCCCCAAGATCTTCGATGCCGGCGACCGGAACAAACAGTTCACCCAGGAAAATCGTACCGGGAGCAGCGTCGTTCAAGGCGCTCTTCCATTCTCCGCCCTCAAACCACGGGCTGTCACGCAGACTCGTCAGGTAAAGGTTGGAGGCGGTGTAGAATTCCACGTCGCCGGGCGATTTCACGACGGCTGCTGCAAAGTTGCCGTTGTATTTGCGGCTGGCGACGATGCGCGGGTTGCGCTGGAGATCGATCGGGCGGATTTCGCGGATCGGTTTGCTTGGAAGAAAACGCCGGGCTTGGATCGCTGCAACTATTTCCTCGAAGCTCATGCTCGCTTGCATAATTGGTCGAAGACTTTTTCGAATTCAGAACAGCGTTGGAGCTTTCGGAATCTCCTTCAGGCGCAAGTTGAGGCGCCCTCCTCAAGCGGGATATTGAAAGCGCTTTGGCCTTCATCCCAATTGAACCGCATCATTTGTCCGGTATCTACCGCGACGCCCATAAACAATCCGTCGCCACCTGTAGCTCGGACCTCGACCGGAACTCCTGCGACCGTCAGTCTTTTCCATTCCTGACCGCAGAGCGGGATCTCGGTGCGAAGATGTTCTGGGAGCACGTTGACGGGGTCGGCATGCGCAATCCCATTAACGACGCACACAACCGGACAGGCTGACTCCCGGGTTTTGAAGAGCAGGGCGTTGGGCGGCGGGTCGATTGGGAATGCGTGCGCAGGTCGTTTGAACGAGTAACAGCTTCTGGGAATCTCGACTCGGATGCCGGCCCTTTCCGCAATCGGCTTGTGCTCGGGATGAATGAACCAGTGATCGTCTTCGTGCCAGGCGAATCGACCGAGCCATATTTTCGGAAGACCGTTGCCTGTGATTTTCAGCCAGCCCAGGGCTGCGGCGAGGTATTCCGGGTGAACGGATCCTTCAACAGGACTCAAGCGGGGATCGATGCCCTCTTCATCGGCAACCTCGCACACAATTTCCGCCGCGGCGCAGATGTGGTCGGGAATTCCCATCTCGGCCAAACGTTCGCCGACAATCACCGAGCCGCTGTAATGATAGCAGTCGCAGTATCGGTGCAGGGCCTCGCACACCGCGATGCCGGCCTCTCTCAGTGCGCGGTCGAATTCAGCCTTTCTTTCCCCTGACGGCGCGGAAGGAAGGGTGCTTTCCAGAGTGTTGCGGTTAGCAGTTCGCATGAGGTGAAACGAGGGCTGGAATCAGATGGAGTCGATGGTGGCCGTGGAGCGTTCCTGTCGTACAGATTCGGGCTCGTCCTGCGGGCTCGTCGCTGAGAACCCGGCATCTCTCACCTGAGCAACCAAGGAAGCGACCAGGCTCTGGTACGCGTGGAAGCGCTCAAGAAGTTTCTCGATGCTGCGGCGAGACCAGTAGCCGCCGTCGTCGGAAACAGTTTCGACCAGTCCTGAAGAGTATCCGATGTCCAATGCCTTGATCAGGCAACCGTGGGCTTCAAGGAAATTCGCCGGGCCGCCGTACTGTGCGCATCCGGCGTACTGGGTCTTGCAATCCCAACTCCCCGTCCAAAGTTCCGACTCCTCGTTCCGCAGTCGCATGCGCGCGATTTCGGTTCCCGGCCCAGGCAGGAGATCAAACCAAACCTGTTTATCCGTGACGGCCAATTCGGAAATTTTACAGCCGGGCAAATGCCGTTTGAGCTGCGCTTGCCAGTCGCTCATGCGCTGCCCGATTTCCTCCGAACGGCCGCTGGCAGCAAGTTGATAGCAGATGCTCAGACCCATTCGTCCTCAGTTTGTTTTGCGCGAAGCGATCGGTCCGGCTCGTAAGGCTCGAACCGAGCGGTAGCAAGACTGGTGTCGGCCATCATAGGGATGCTGTGCCAGGATCATTATAGCGGCGCCGTCTCTGCGACTTGGATTTCGAGAGAATGGTAGAAGTGATATTTGGCAATGCGTTGAGCGCCTTCAGTCGTTCGGGCAAGGACGCGCCACGTTTCCCATTGTGCCGGTCTGAAAACGACGTTGAAGCAAGGCGCTCGCAGAACTCGGACAAGAAATTCCTCTTGCGGTGGTTCAATGTGCGGTGCGCGGATCGTTGACATGGTGAATTTGTCAGCTCTTGCCCGTTTACGATCCCGTGCAACCCGAGTGATGCTTCACGCTGTATTTAGTTTAGCGTGCGAGCAGGTGTGAAGTTCCTCTTGTCCGCCGGTATTCGGCGCAAGCGTGTTTCCGTCCTCGGACGATCCCCGCACTTCTCCGCCCTCACGCAGATTGGAGATGTTCGACTGATACCTTGCGCCTTTTCGTCAGGAGGTCGTAGATGATCTCGATCAAGCCTCTTTGCAACTCGAGGGACATGTCACCAGCGCCGGTTCGGAGATGCATGTACTCCTCGATGAGAGCTTTGGCTATTACAGGAACATCCTGGTCCAACAGATCTTCAAGCACCTGGATGCGTTGGTTGACTGGATCGGCCAGGGCCCGGCACTCGATCTTGTCATCCTGGTGAATCTTTTGCACGACCTCCACTTTGATGTCGGCCGGTTGGATTTTGCGAACCAGCCGCATGGCGAGCTTCAGTTTCTCACGTCGCGCGAAATCCGTGGTCTTCACTCTGCGCAGACGCTGTTGGAGAGTGGGCAGGCACGCCTGAAGCGATTTGATTTCGGAATACCCGCCGAGAATGCCGCCCACACGGTAAGGAACCATGGCGGGTGTGAATCCGGCGGCGCGGGCGTAATAAGCCGCCGGATCGTTGTCAGCGAGTGAGTGCGTATGGAACGCGGCGTTGATTCCAAACTTCTGGCGAAAGACCTCCTCCATGCGCTTGAGGTCGAACCCATCCGGTCCGCCCCACGATTTGCGGTCGGCACAGATGTGGTGATATACCCCATCATACAGGAATTGAACGTCCTCTTTCTGATCCAAATCGAACGCGTCTTCGTAAATTGCGGGTGCCAGCGCATTGAATCCTGCGACAATGGCGATTTGTTCGAAGACGGAGTGAAGGTCTCCATTGCGGAGTTGTCGGTCCTCCGAGAGCTGGCTGCGTTTGAGGAAAGTGGTCACGTCATACGAATATTTCCACTTGCCGCGGGCGCTGAAGATAAGAAACCCGTGATAGTAGAGACCTTTCAATTCCGGGTGTCCACCTCCAATGAGGTGCGGATAACGGGGCTGCATCCAGCGGTCTTTGTCAGCCCAAGCTTGCTCCAGTTCCGGCGTGAGCGGGATTTGCAGGTTGGTTCCGGTTGCTTCCGCGAGCGTTTCCGCTGACACGATTTCGTAGGTTCCACCCTCGTCGATGGCGTTCTGCAGCATCTCGCGCAGGATGAACCAAGGTTCGGTCCAGGTGTCGGCGCCGGCCTGTGTGGTGATGTGCGCCTCCCAGACCTGCTCGCTCTCCAAACTCCGAAGCCGGATCATCTGGTGATCCACGTCACGGATCTTCGCGGTGAACGTTTCACTGCGGACGTGGTAATCGGAACTGCGTGCCTGCAGGTGACTGCCTAATCGGTGGAGGTAGGCCAGAGTGAACTTCAGCCCGCTTCCTTTGTGCCCGATTTTCTCGGAGTTCGCCTTGGTCGTCATCCCCAGCGTGACGATTTCACGGAGATCGAGGCGCGTGGGGGTGGTGATACGAAGAAATCGCATGGGGTTGGACTGCGGGTTACGGTTGGTATCTCATTTCAGTGAGTTGTTTGCCGCGCTTCTGGCACGCCACTGATTCGAAGTTCTTGGCCGTAATCGCCAGCCGCTTTCAGGTCGCATATCAGCACACCTCGCAGTACTCCATGGCCGTTGCCAAAAGGTTGGCGTAATCACCGCTCATCGATTTCCGCCGATATTGGCCGATGGTCTCGGCAGAAGCGCCCGCCTTGCGCAACGCCTCGCAAACGGTGCCCATGACAGCGAAGGCGTTGCCATCGCGACCGACCAGTTTCACTCTTGGGCGTGGTGCGGGTTTCTTTAACTGGGGTACCGAACCGACGTCGGCGATCGGATTGGTCCCTGTTTTGAGCCACCTAGCCGCGAGGATTTTGAGTTCTTTGACCCACTTCTCGTTCACCGCGTAATAACGATGGTCAAGGGCATCCAGTTCGTCTGTGTTGGCGATCTCTCCAGACGAGCAGCCGCAACCTCCATCCTCTTCATCCCCGTCGGAGTCAGCACTGCGAATGATACGGAACTCGGCCAGGATGGCGTAAACGTGGGATCCAATGTCGGATTGATGAAGGCCATATTTGACGGCGAGCGCCAGCATTCCCTTGTGGAGCAAAATGTCCTCATCGTGTTCACGAAGACACCCTCCCTCGCCGCTGGCGTACCCGTTATCATAGTACTGCACGAAGCCGCCATTGCCGATTTGATAGTTGCAGGCACCCAGGAGAATGAACAGTTTCACCACTTCGCCGTAGGTTTCGCCGGCCCACTCGGCCATGTCGCGGTAACACCATTTGCGGTTCTCCGGCTTCTGCCACTCGCGATAGCCCAAGTCGATCAGCCGCTGCCAGGGGCAATGCTCTTTGCTGCCCTTGAGGGTTTCGCAAATTTTCTCCAGGTTAAAGGCCATTTCGTTCATACGGTTTTGGGTGGGTTGGAGAAGTTGATCCAATCGTCCTCAAGCCACGGCGGCTTTGAGAAACTCCTTGGTACCCGGCAGGAGTTTGTCTTCCGGCATGCTCTCAATGACCGGGATGGGAATACGCAGCCAGGGTCCGTGCTTGTGGGGTTCCGCGTTCTTCGGTCTGACACCGTCCGGCAGGCGCAACAAATAGGCGGTAGTCCGGTAATGCCCGAAATCGGGCGTCCGGAATTCCGAAACCCCGACATGCTGCAGGTCGCCGGCCGATACGGTGAGGCCCATCTCCTCGGCGAGTTCGCGCGCGGCCGACTCGCGCGGGTCCGCGTCGGCGTGTTCACGTTTGCCGCCCGGAAACCCCAGCTTGCCGAAGTTGTCGGAGATCTTGAGGCGTCGAGCTATGTATGCGTGGCCCTCGCTAATGACGATGATGGTGACTGCCTCTTTCATGGAACCGCTCGGCGACGCTCTTATTTCGGCGAAGCCCGGTTTCGGCCGCACTTGCTCAAGGCGGCCTGCCGCGAGGCAACGTTTCGTCACGAAAAATCCCGCGCGTATCAAGGCCGGGAGGCGCGGCAGGGATTAAGTTCTCCGTGACGGCCTGCGCTGCTTCTTTAGAAGTCGCAAGGGAATTGGGACGGTGGTGATCTCCTTCAGATTGAGAAAGCATCCGGCCGCCTGGATTTCGCCGCGCCGGAACATGGACCATACCAGGTGCAGTGCGAAGGCAGTCAGCGTGCGGTTGACGAACAACTCCTGGTGTGTGAGCGCTTCGGCGAGGCTGCATGAAGGGGCGTCATTCTCGTAGCCTTGGAGCATCTCCGGGTAGAGGTCGGCGACGTTGGGCAGGCGTTTCCGCGACGCGCCGGCCTGCCCAAGAATAACCTGTCCGTAATCCGCGCCATTGCCCAGATCCATCCAGTAATGCAGATGGCCGCACTGGATGCGCTCATGAATCCCGGCGCGGGCCTGTTTGGAATCAACACAGGTGATCAGCAGGTCTGGCCAGGTTTGCTGCGGACGGTAGGCCAGCGGGATCGCGCTCCAATCCAGACCAAACGCGATGTTGAGCCGGTGGACGAGCGCGAGCGCTTTGTTCTGGCCAAGGTCGCATTCCGTGAAAAGTTGGCGGCCGAGATTGGCCTCCGAGACGGTGTCGGGATCGAACGCGGTCACCTGCAGCCCCGGGTGGCCCAATCCCTGTAAAGCCCTCTGCAACTGGCACAGTCCCATCAGCACGTGGCACCCGTTGCCGCCGCAACCGGCAAGATGCACCCGGACAACTCGCCGGTGCCATTCAGCAGGGATCTTGTGTGCAGGCGAACTCACAGTTCATCACCACTTGGATGTCGAATGTTCCGTCAGCCACTGACTCAGAGTCATTTTCATCGGCACGAGGTGCTCGACCGGGAATTCGGCGCACGGCTTTGCAGCCTGCTCCAGCCACAGCCCGGAATGACCGTTGGGATGTGAAGTGATCTGAAACGCGCCGCCCTGCGGGTGGGTGAATGCGGAGTGGAAAAAAGCGGCTTCCCACTGCGCGATAGCTTCCGGCCGGTTTTCGCGCGGGCCAGTCATGCTGCCCTGGCAGACCAATCCCTCCGCGCTCACGTTGTAATACGGTGCTCGCAGCAACTCAGTCTGGAGGGTGGGGCGCTGGTCGCTTGGCAGGGCCGCGACGTGAAGGCTTTTGCGCGTCACATGGAACAGCAGGTGTGGATGGCGCACGCGTTGGCCGCTGATCGCGTTGAGTTCGCCCTGGTTGGTTTGAAAGAAGATCGGCTCGATGCGGCTGGGACAATGCCAGAGCAGTTCCCCGGGAGTGTGCCGCAACAGGTTCCAAGGCAGCAGCCCCTGACAGGCAATGTTTGGATTGAAACGAGTCAACAATTGGTACAACGCGGGGGTGCTGGCGGGTTTGCCGGGCAGGAGCACGTAACGCCCAGGTCCCCTTGCAACGGTGTGGAGTGTCACCATTGCCCGGCTCAACGTGTTTGCGCCGCTGTAGAGCAGGAGCGCGTGCGTTGCGGCGAGTTCGCGCGGTGCCTCCTTCGGCGTGCCGATCATCACCGGGCGCGGTTCGGCGGCGCCGAGCAGCCCGTCCAGGACATCTTCCACGGCTTGGACGACCTCCAGGTAAACCTCGAATTGTCTCCAGGCCCGTCGGAATGATTCAAGGGAAGCCGGATCGAACGGGAACAGGCACTGGACCGTTTCGTAATCCTGGTTGAGGACATTGAAGTGCTCGTCGACCACCTGGTTCATGACCGACCGCTCCCACGGGATGTAAACGATGGGCATGCTGTGGCACTCCAGCGAGTGGTCCGGGAATTGTTCCCGTTGGAAGGAAATGAGCCGCTGAACGGCCGCGCAAAAGGGCAGTTGATTCAGTCCCGTGGGCGGCCTGCGACTCTCGCGCTCACGTCCCAGCACCCATCTTGGGAATTGCCGCTCAAGGTCGGCGCGCCGAATCATTTCAATTTGCGAAACGTCTTCGCCCTGGGCCTTGAGTTCTTTGAGGACATATTCCTCGTTCTCCTCACCTTGCCAATAGTACATGGCAATCAAGTGCAGCAAGGTGTAGGGCGAACAGTACTCGCCAAGCAGCCCGAGTCCGCGATGCAGCGCCCGCCAAACGTAGCGTCCCACTTTGGGGTGTTTCTTCTCCAGCCGCAGGATGGGACCCTGAAGCTCAATGCACTGAACGTCCGCAGCATGGACCACAATCGCGCATTGGTCCGAGCTCTCGTTGAGTGGCAGGAGCTTGAGGTCAGTGGCCAGAGTGAATTCCAATGGCAGCCGGCGTTGCTGGTATCGCGACACCCGTTTCGTCAGGCATTGCGCGGCTTCCGCCAGAATGTTCTTTTTGGGCAATGACCGAGTCCAGCCCAATTCGGTCAGATGGGAATAGATGAGCGCGGCTTTGTGTTCGTGCTCGCGTACGGCCAGTCGCCCGGGAACTGTCGGATGCAGATGGGGCAGCGGTGTCGCTAGTAAACGGTCAGGGGACTGTCGAGGCCTTGGGCCTCGGGTCGGCCTTCCTTCACGTTCTGGATGAACTCGGACAGGGCATGGACGCATGTTGGCTGGGTCGGCTCCCGTCGGGCCTGCTGTATCAAGGGATGCTCTTGACTGTGACACGCGCGCAAGATTCGGCGCGCGGAAAATCGTTTCCCCTTTTTCACCCCTTGGTGCCGAGTCGGGTGCAGAGAGTGTAAACCTCCTTGTCCCCCTGAAAGGAGGGGCCTTCAATGGAGGCGTTGTTCAGTTCCGGATGGACCGTTCCCAGGACCTTCAAAACTTCCTCTGGATTCAACCGGGCGTTCGGGTCCGGAATCTCCAGTCCGTTCCACTGAAACACTCGGGTCAACGGCTTGAGCTTGGTCGGGGCGGTCATGGTGTCGGGGAAGTTGTGGGTTCGGGCTGCTTCGGAGTTTGTGCCGGCGCGGTCTCGTCGAGCAGAGAGGCCTCACCGCCGGTTCTTTCGGCTTTGGCGGCGGCCGTATCGCCGGCTCCGCCTTTGGCCCGGGTCTGGCGGGCTTTCTTACGGTTCCTTTCGGTTTCTTCCTTGAGCGCCGCGGTGACCTCCGCGATGGAGGCGTGCGCTTCTTCGCGGGCCGCCTGGTAATTTGCCAATTCGTCACCCAGTGTCTCTTCGAGTTTCTCCGGCGTATTCACGATCGTGACGCCGCGCAAGAGGGCCGAGTCCTTCAAATCCCCGCTCCCCTTTGGGTCTCTGACCACCGCAGTGACCCGAAGCAGGGTGTCGCTTTCCCTGGTGATGATCAGGTTGAGAGAACTGTCTCCCTTCAACAATGCTTTCGCGATTTTGGTGAACATAGATTTTGAAATGCGTCGAGATTTCCGTTTGGCCGCGTTCTTTGGTTCGGGCTTATCCATCAGCCCGGACGGCTGGCCTCCTTCACCAGCGCGTGAAGGATCGCGCGCACGATGCTTTCTCCGGCCAGCTTGATCGTGCGTTTGAAGGTTCCGTTGAGGTAGCCAATCTGCACCCTCGACGGCTGGAGCAAGACGTGCATTTCCTCGCCTCGCATTGCTGCGCTGATGAGCTGTTGGCAGGTCTCCACACGTTGCGCCGGAGTCAAAGGCCGGATCGAACGTTGGAGAATCTCCTCAAACTCATGCAAATTCTCGACCGGAGGCGGCGCGCTGCGCGGCGGGAGGTTTGTGAATTCAATCTGTTCGATGGTGGACAACATTTATCGCATTGCCTTGCCGACGATGTTTTCTGGGCGAAGCCTTGAGCAGCCAAGGCAGTCCGCTACTCATGGGCGGCCCGACCTCCGGCACGCTGCTCCGTGACGGACGACCCTATACTGTGGTATGAAGTTCGATGGCGATCCAATCGCACGAAGGCGCGCGCTCGAGGCGGCGCAGCGTTATCGCGGCCTGACCTTTACTGATCGCGGAGAAATTCTGCTCGACGTGGGCAACGTCCGGAACGGGCGGGTGACCCTGTCACAATGCGGCCAACGAGTAAGCCTGCTGCCCGAGACGATCTTTAGCATCCATCAAGCATGGCAGGATGGCGACGTTCCCCTGGAGGGGGAGTCGCCTTGGGAAGGTTCGACGTTTTCTGCTCACGATTCCGAAGTGGACGAAGTGCGCTGCGTATGCGTCGGCAAAGAGCAGATTCGCATCACCGACAAACGCGGTCACACCGAAGTTTGCGTTTCCAGGGAGCAGCTCAAGGATATCGTGGATTGCATCGTGGAGCCTTGGTTGGCGCAATCTCCGCAGACGATCGCGGAAGCCTCGCTCATCCCGGTCCGCGGCCGGAGCGACGAGGTTGCCTCGCCGCAGACGCAAGCAAGCCAGGGCAAGCCGGTCCCTATGGTGGAGTTATCCTGAGAAAGTCACGCCGGCTTGTCCGTTCTTGTCCAGCCACTGTCGCAACCCCTGCGTGTTAGCGATGGTTTGGCCCTGTTCATCCTTCAAGATGAAGCCGCAGCGCTGGCATTGGTAACGAGCGATTTCGCCGCCGTCCGTAGAGGTGTTCTGATAGTCGGGCTCCGTGATGTCCTCATCGCAGTTGACCCGCTCGAAGGCTGTGCTCTGGGTTACGTTGACCAGGATTTCTTCAAACGTCGCGCAGCCACATTGGGGGCATTTGAACGTGAATTGAATTTCTTCAGCCATGCGTTTTGTTTGACGAAGCTCATCTGGTCCTTCGGTCTACCAGAGTGGCGACCGTGCTTCTAAACCAGTTGCGGTTCGCGCTTTGGCGGTCCCATCCTGTCGAATCGAACCGTTTGGATCGTGGGGTTGGCCGATTGAAGGTCTTTCAGCGAGGAGACTTCGACCTCGACGATGAGCGCCGGGTAATGATCTTGCGCCTCATTGAGGCTCGCGAACATCGCGGGGCTGATGCCGCTGGTGATCTTGACGGTTTCGCCGCTTTTCGTGTCGTACCCATGGACCTCATAAAGAGGGACCTTGCCGCTGTGGCCTTCTTGGAGTTCGGTCACCTGGATGTCCACCGTGTGAAACGGTTTCACTTTCCACTTGTTGCCTCTCCCTCCTTTGTGGACGCTCTCCGGGTCAATCAGCACCAGCCCCTCGTACGGCAACCCGCCAAGCATGACGCGCCTATGTGCTTTTCCCTGCTCCCATCCGTTGCGAAAGAGATCGACGGCTGCCTCTCTGGTGATTTCCTGGCAGGGCGTAATGCAGATGCTGACTCTTTCGCTCTTGTCCCACAGGTAAGGTTGGAGCAATTGCACTCCGTCCTCGACCCCAACGAGAGCGCGTAACAGCGCGTAACGTTGGCGGGCTGTGGATACGGATTTCTCGACCTCATCCATGGGGAGGACGTCATGCACGACGAGCCGGATCGAGAACGGCATCGCACGCCCTGAGTAAAGGTTCCCGTTCAAGGCGACTTTGTTGGCTTCAGACCAGGGGAACGCTTCCAGTTCCGCCTCAAAGAGAAAGTACGGGGTTAATGGCTCGAAATGGCGAAGAAGGAAGTTCTTCACACCGGGATCCAATTTGAGTTCGTTTCCATCCTTGGTGCATAACACTGTCCGCCCGGCGACCCGATCATGGGTGATATAAATGAAGGACCCGTCGAACTTGGGCTCGGCCATGACCCTCTCGACTTTCAGTTCAAGGATGTCCTCCGGCCGGCGGATGTTCTCGTTAAGCTCCTGTGCGCGAGGTCTGATCGCGTTGAGGTTTCTCATCCGCAGTTGTTTGTTTTCGCCGTAGGCGTGTTGACGATCACCTTCATCGGTCGCCAATCATGAAGGCGGGAGTCCTCCTGTCCTGCGCAAACCGCCGAGGAGTCTCCGCACCATTACGGGATTCCTATTTCGGGTGGAGCCTTGGAGTCAAGAGAAGGTCGCTAAGGCGCGGTATACAAGCACTGCCCATGATTTGTGAAGGCCGCGATGGGCAGCCAATTTTTTTCTGGCGGTCTCTGCAAAGTTGTGTGTGATAATTGATAAAACAAGCGTTCGGCACTCGCGCCGATTTCGCCTTATCGCCCCCTCAGCGACCAGCTTTCAATCCGCTTCTACCACCCGGAAGAACTTTGTTGTCCCCACAGTGGGAATATCCACCGCAGAATTGGTCGTTGCGCCGATGGCAACAAAATCCAAATTCATCCAGAGCGGCGCGGCGAGATTCGCTTTCCATTGAACCTGATACGCTTTGCCGATTTCCGACGGCCAACGCAGTCGCAGGTAGCCGGGTCGCGCAATTTCTGGCGAAGCCAGAGGCACGACGACGGGCTTTGCGCCCGCGAGAATTGCGGTGTTTGGTCGGGTCTCATACGCCCATTCCACAACCACCGGCGCAATCTCAATCAGGAATCCCTCAGCCCCGGATTCTGTGCTGGGCAGGCGGACGCGAATCCATCCGTAGTGAAAACCGTCTTGTGCCTTAAACCGAACACCGAGATAGCCGTTCGTGAGCGCCCCGAGCGTGCCATCCCAGCCGTTATACACAGTTTGTCCATCAACGATTCGGCCATGCAGACTCCACCAACTCGCGGTCAGCGTTGCTCCGTAAGGTTGCGCCGTGCTCCACGTCGAACCGGCAGGCGCGTTGCTGCCGATTTGTGCGCCCGCCGACTGCACGAGCGCGTAGTCGCTCACCAAGAGCGCGTTCGTTCCTGTCGCGCCGACGTAAAATGACCATGAGCAGAAGCTGGTCGGAATGTCATCCGTGCAGATTGGGCCGTATGACCAGAAAACAAATTCGGGAGTGCCGTCCGCGTCGAAATCAACACCTTTGGAATAGCCGTGCGCTGCGGGCACTTGGAATGAAGGGCCTGGGAAATAAGCGATGGTGCTTTGACCCCGCGCGATTGGGAGGCAACTGGAGACTATTGCGAGCAACAGAAATGATTTCATCGCGTTTTCCTTCGGTTCGTCTCCGCCCGAATTGGAGTATTTGGGCAGATTCAAAAACTCACAACACCATTCGGCAACAATTTGAGCGCGTGGTGATCCTCGTCGGCAATGGCCGTCAATAGGCGCGCGGCCTCGCGCACTTCTATCTCCTGCGAATCTTCAGGCGTGCCATTTCCTGGGAATCGCAACATCTGATTTTCAACCGATTCCACGCGCTAATCGTTTTCGTTCCGTCGGCAGTATATCCGTCACGCGAGCAACTTTGGATGCAGAAACTTTCGGAAAAACCAAATGAAAGTACGGTCGGGTATGCGAACGGAGCGCGCGATGACCGGGAAGTCTATCGCGGGGTTTGGTAAAGCTACTTTCCTGTCCGCCGCTCTGCACATTTGCAGGGCTTTGCGGGCTGTTTCCATTAGCGGGCCTTCGGGCAGTTGGTAATACAAACTTTCGAGGGCGAGCACGTTCTTGGGATTTGTGAGGGCTTCCCATGCCGCGCGTACGTCGTGTGCCTCCCTCAAATGAATGGCTCGTTGTACTCAAGAATGCTGCGTTTGATTTCTTTCCATACCTGGCTCGCGTGCGGACTCAACGCTTCTCGCTCCTCTCATACTTCCAATGCAGTCGTGCTAGAATCTCCGGGTGGCGGTCGCCGGGATGGGGAGGGTTTTCGGGGTAAAACGAACCGCCACCCGGAAAGGTGTTTTCGTATCTGTCAAATCATCTCAAGAAGGCACCCTCGTCATTTTGGCTACAACGGCAATAGCCCGGTGTATTGGATAAGTCGGGGATGCGAGGTTAGAACGAAGCAGGATTCGCCTTGATCAAGCACCGGCAGCGTATCCCAGTCACCATCTAGAAACCAGCAGGATCAATCCAGACAAACCAAACAGGGCGAAAGTGGTCGGTTCGGGCACTGCCAGGATTTGGCCGCGAAGCTGACCCTCGGGCATCGTGAAGGAGGTAATCTCGACGTACCAGAGTCCGGCTTGGAGTTGGCTGACTTGCTCGGAGGTGAGCGTAAACGGCCCTGCGCCGAATGTGCCATCGAATGGGCTGAAGTAGCGGTGACCTGGCGGTTCGCCTTGGGAACTGCCCGGATAGACTCCTGCGCCGCCCAAATCAAAAATGATGGGCGCTTCCTCGCCGGGAAGGGCAGCCCCATGAATCGCGGCGCTCATGCTAGTAAACGTGACGAGCGGCACGTCCACCTGAAAATGCAGGACGTCATCTATGAGCCAGAAGTCACCTCTTCCGACGGTTGGGTCGCCGTTAGGAGGCACGACTTGAGAACCCGTGATAGTCGCATGGAATTGAAGCGTACCCTGGGCCTGCGCCCAAAGGGCGCAAGCCAGCAAGGCCGAAACGAGGAGCTTTGTTTTCACGGGATTACGGCATGTAAATCTCGCGGTAGAATCGCTGCGGATTGTTTGTGAACGCCGCGTCCGTAATCGTGAACGGCGCTGTGTTCGACCCAAACGATAAAAGCGAGCGCTGCCGATCATTGGCAACGATACTGCAATGTTTTTGTTTTGGTTGCACTGATTAGCTGAAAGATAACAACTCAGGCGCGTCTACTTCGAGGCCGATATAAGATCTGACCGTTTACAAGGAATTGATTTGTTCCGGTTGCCTGAAGATTAAATTGGCCGGATGCAACGCTTGAGGGAACATCGAAGGTGGCAAGCGTTCCTTCAGAGCGAAAACTGAAATCAGAAGTGCCATCGGAATTTAGGTCAAGTGCCTGAGAACCGGACATTGCCGGGATTGGGAACGATGGGCCGCTAACATAAACGATGGCAGCGTCCATTCGAGCGGTAAAGACGCATCCTATCAAAATCGAGACGCAGCCGCGCATTAACATCCATGTCTCTTTCTTCTCGAAAACCCAACCAAGATCAATCCAGCAACAATCAACGTCCACGCGGATGGTTCAGGTACTGCGCCTGCCATAATTGGCATGTTGGGACGAGTATCGTAAGCATACTCGTAAACAATTCCGCCGCCCTGTAGAAATGGAATCTCTTGCACCTTGATCCAACCGTAGTAAACATCATTATCAATAGTAAATTGCAGACCCGCAAACGCCGTCTGGTCAACAAATAGACCAAGTGGGCCGATTGTGCTGTACGCACTGAATCCTGGAGCTATCGCCCCGAATGGCCCTTGCTCCGTAATTGTCCACTCGTCAGAGGAAGACAATATTCCTCCTATTTCCGTTCCGAATACAAGTGGCACAATGAACGCTCCGAGATCGGAGCCGCCGGTGGGCCGTGACCAAACAGCGTTGAGACTTGAGCCTTCCATCTGAAAACCGCTGGTGGTACCCGTCGCAACGATGTGATATTCGGCGACTCCGTCATTGTTCAAGTCAACGGGTAAAGTGTTGGGCGATCCGGGTCCATTGTTGTAAACTGGCGCGCCAAATTCCTGATTAAAAATACCCCCCGGATTCGGATTTCTTACGACGGTGTGGAATATGAACGAACCTTGTGCGTTCGACTGCTGGCCACAAAGCAGCCAGCAGCCCGATATAACAAGCCCGCACAGTCTGGCGAACGGTAATTTCAAATGGTTTATTGTATTCGACCCAAACGATAAAAGCGAGCGCTGCCCTCATTGGCAACGATACTGCAATGTTTGTTTTGGTTGCACTGATTTCACCGGTCGCAGGAGACCACGAGCCGGTCGCCACATCATCCCGGAATTCGAGTTGGTAGATGAAATGATATCGGAATCTTGCTTCTCCGTTCTGCGGGTCAATTCCTTGGATGCGATTTGGGTGAGCGCAATGCTCAAATAAACCCATGTTGGGTGTGTTCGCCTGCTCGCCTTCGTGCTTTTCTGAACAGCCGTGCCGCGGCCCAAACCACATCTCAGAATCCTTGGAGAAACCATCCGAAAACACCGCGACCGAGCCGGCATGAGCCAGGAAGAACTGGCCGAAAAGGCCGATCTGCACCCGGTTTACATCGGCAAGATCGAGCGCGGTGAGCAATGGATTAGTCTTCATGCTCTGTTGCGTGTCGCTCAGGCCCTCGGCATCCGCGTGCGCGATCTGGTGAATGACCTTTGATCGTGACCGTTTGCTCGCGTCGGAATCAGTGTTCCGGTTGTTGTCTCGGCCTTGATAGTGCGAGAGCGGAGTTGGCTCTCCGGTTTTTCCATCCTGATACCGGTGTCTTTTGGTGAGCGCAGCTTCGGCTACAGAGGACATTTGTTAGAAGTTCACGCGCCTGTTGGAACATGAGCAGATGCTTTCGGATCCTCGCGGCTCAGAGTTCCGACAGCCGCCGTTGGACTTCCTTCCGGTTGAGAACAGCTCCGTAATAGGCCACCCGTCTCTTGGTCGTCTCCAAGATTTGGTAGGCTGCCCGGTCAAGACACCAAGAGTGGCTTCTCCAAATGCCGTCCTTGGAGAGCGCGTAACCCGTGCAGACTCGGAGATCAGGATTCGTCTCCCACAGGCAAAGAACATTTTGATGGCAGCGACAATTCTCCCCGTGAATCAAGAGGATATCCTTTTGCATCGGC
>JAANMW010000481.1_pt1 | contig 46605 bp, 42 predicted proteins | sample 7279671 | NCBI WGS metagenome assembly JAANMW01 (sample SAMN14094541, study PRJNA606508) | bioreactor metagenome | isolation source: A lab-scale SPAN reactor treating ammonium-rich wastewater day 247 | place: Ireland: Galway | collected 2017-09-19 | reverse complement strand
CGTGATCACCCGGCATGGCAAGCCTGTGCTCGAACTGGTGCTGCCGAGCAGCAGGTCCTCGCGCGCGTGGCGGCCGTGCTTGTCGACGACCACGAGGTCACAGTCGCATTCCAGTTCCTGCTCCACGATCAGCAACCAGGGGGGCGCCCTCGACGACCGCCGTGCGCAGCCGGCTAACCGCCGCGCCGGCTGAGCGCCGTCCGAGCGCATCGCAACTTCCACCTCGGTCAGCTTCTGCGTCCTTCGACCAACTCACGGCCGGCTGGAACCCGACCCTGGCCACCGCGGCGACGAACCCGAACGACACCCTCCGCAGCGCGACCTCCAAGTATATTTCGCAGGCGTCAGGAATCGTCGTCCCCCGGACCTCTCCCGCGCCGCCGGCCTCGACGGGGCCGGGTCGCGAGCCGCGGCATCGCCCTCGCGAGCCTGGACTCGATCGGGGCGGCTGATCGAGGGGGTGCGCTCGGCGAGGCTTCGGGGCACCGGGGACGTCGGGGCTCGCGCTGCCGTGCGGCCCCCGCCTCTTTGCGGTATCGTCATTGCGCCCCTCTCGCGCGGGCACATCCCGATGGCCTCTGGCCGAGATCCGCGTAGCCCGCGACACCCCCATCCCGGAGAACGTTCGATGACCCCGTCACGCCCCCGTTTCGCCGCGCTCTTCGCGCTCGCAGCCCTCGCGTTCGCCGGCCCCGCGCACGCGATCGACCAGATGAAGATGATGATTCCCGCCGGCCCGGGCGGCGGCTTCGACCAGACCGGCCGCAACCTGGGCGCTGCGATGCAGGCGGCGGGCGCGGTGAAGAGCATCCAGTACGAGAACAAGGGCGGCGCGGGCGGCGCGATCGGACTCGCGCAGTTCATCACGTCGAACAAGGGTGATCCCAACGCGCTGATCGTGGCCGGGATGGTGACGGTCGGATCGACGCACATGAACAAGAGCCCGGTCACGCTCGCGAACGTCACGCCGATCGCGCGCCTCACCGCCGAGGCCGAGGCGATCGTCGTCAGCGCGTCGTCGCCGATCAAGAACGCGAAGGACCTCGTCGCCGCGTTGAAGGCGAATCCGGGCGCGGTGAGCTTCTCCGGCGGCTCGGCCGGCGGCACCGACCACCTGCTCGCGGCGATGATCGCGAAGGAAGCGGGCGTCGATCCGGCCAAGGTGAACTACGTGCCGTTCACGAGCGGACCCGAAGCGGTCGCGGCGGTGCTGGGCGGGCAGATCGCGGTCGGCATCTCGGGCATCGGCGAGTTCGCGCAGCACATCAAGGCCGGTCGCGTGCGCGCGATCGCGGTGTCGTCGGGCGCGCGGCTCGCCGGCGTCGACATCCCGACGCTGAAGGAGCAGGGCGTCGCCGTCGAACTCGTCAACTGGCGCGGCGTGTGGGGCGCGCCTGGCCTCTCGGCCGACCAGAAGAAGGCGCTCGTCGCCGCGGTCGAGGCGGGCATCGGCAACGCCAAGTGGAAGGAAGCGGTCGAGAAGCTCGACTGGACCTCGTTCACGCTGACCGGCGACGCGTTCGGCGCGTTCGTCGAATCCGAATCGAAGCGCATCGGCGCGATCCTCGACCAGCTCCACCTCGGCGCGAAGAAGTAGCGTTCGACGGCGCCCGCGCGATGGCCGCCGGCCGGCGCGTCGACAGGGCCACGCTCGCGATCTCGGTCGCGATCGTGCTCCTCGCGCTCTTCGTCTTCGCGCAACTCGGGAGCATTCCGACCGACGGCGGCTACTCGGCGGTCGGGCCGCGCTTCGCGCCGCTGGTGGTCGGCGTCGGGCTCCTCGCGATCGGCCTCCTGCTCCTGCGCCAGGCGCTCAGCGGCGGCTGGCGCGAGATGCCGCCGCCGCCCGACGAGCCGCTGCACGCGCCGTCGTTCCTCTGGATCGCCTGGGGGCTCGCGCTGCAGATGACGATCATCGGCGTGGTCGGGTTCACGATCGCCTCGACGCTCCTGTTCATGGCGGTCGCGCGCGGCTTCGGCAGCCGCCGCCTGCTCTTCGACGCGATCGGGGGCTTCGTGCTGACGGCGGCGGTGTTCCTGTTCTTCACCCGCGTACTGGGGCTCGCGCTTCCGGCGAGCCCGATCGGGATCGTGTGATGGGCGGCCTCGAGGGACTGCTGACCGGGCTCGAGATCGCGGCCACCGCGACGAACCTGATGTGGGCGTTCATCGGGTGCCTGCTCGGCACCGCGGTGGGCGTGCTGCCCGGCGTCGGGCCGGCGGTGACGATCGCGCTGCTCCTGCCGCTCACGACCAAGCTCGAGCCCACTTCGGCGCTCATCATGTTCTGCGGCGTCTACTACGGCGCGATGTACGGCGGCTCGACGACGTCGATCCTGCTCAACACGCCGGGCGAATCCGCGTCGATCGCGACCTCGCTCGAAGGCAACGCGATGGCGAAGCGCGGACGCGCGGGGCCGGCGCTCGCGACAGCGGCGATCGGCTCGTTCGTCGCGGGCACGATCGCGACGATCCTCGTGACGCTGGTCGCGCCGCCGGTCGCCGAGTGGGGGCTGTCGTTCGGCCCGACCGAGAAGTTCTCGCTGATGGTGCTCGCGTTCATGACGATCTCGGCGGTGCTCGGCCAGTCGGCGCTGCGCGGGTTCGCGAGCCTCTTCCTCGGGCTCTACCTCGGGCTCGTCGGCACCGACCTCATCTCGGGCCAGGTCCGCTTCGCGCTCGGCATCGAGGAGCTCTACGACGGCATCGATGTGGTCGTCGTCGCGGTCGGTCTGTTCGCGATCGGCGAGACGCTCTACGTCGCGAGCCACGACCGGCGCTTGGTCGAGACGGTCGAGCGCATCAAGGGCTCGCTGTGGATGAGCGCGCGCGACTTCCGGCGCTCGATCGGGCCGTGGCTGCGCGGCACCGCGATCGGCTTTCCGTTCGGCACGATGCCCGCGGGAGGATCGGAGATCCCGACCTTCCTCTCCTACGCGACCGAGAAGAAGCTCGCGAAGGGGCCGGAGAAGTTCGGCGAGGGCGCGATCGAGGGCGTGGCCGGACCCGAGGCCGCGAACAACGCCGCGGTGACCGCCGCGCTCATTCCGCTGCTCACGCTCGGGCTGCCGACCTCGGCCACCTCGGCGATCATCCTCACGGGCTTCCAGCAGTACGGCATCCAGCCGGGGCCGCTCCTCTTCACGACGCAGGCCGAACTCGTGTGGGCGCTGATCGCGAGCCTCTACATCGGCAACGTGATGCTGCTGGTGCTGAACCTGCCGATGGCGGGCGTGTGGGCGCGCCTGCTGTCGATCCCGCGGCCGATGCTCTATGCGGGCATCGTCGTGTTCGCAACGATCAGCGTCTACGGCATGCGCAACTCCTGGTTCGACCTCTTCCTGCTCGCGTTCTTCGGGCTCATCGGCTACGCGATGAAACGCTGGGACATCCCGGTCGCGCCCTGCCTCGTCGGCATGATCCTCGGACCGCGCGCGGACACGGAACTCCGCCGTGCGCTGCAGATCAGCCAGAGCGACTTCTCGGTGTTCGTCACGCGGCCGATCTCGGCTGCGCTCCTCGCCATCGCGCTCGCGCTCATCGTCGTGCCGGCGATCGCCCGCTGGCGCCGGGTCCGACGCGCGCGGAGCGCTCGCCCGACCTGATGTCCGAGCCGGCGAACGGGCGCCTCGCGCGCGCGGGACGCCGGGCGGCGACGCTCGCGATCGCCACGGCCGCGGGCGCGTTGTGCGCGGCGCTCGCGACGCCGATCCCCTGGATGCTCGGACCGCTGTTCGCGGTCGCGTTCCTGCGCGTGTTCGGCGCGCCGCTCGAGACGCCGGTCGCGCTCCGCTACGGCGGACAGTGGATCATCGGCACCTCGCTCGGCCTGTACTTCACGCCGCAGGTGGTACGCGAGGTCGCGGGCATCGCGTGGATGCTCGCGCTGGGCGCGCTGTTCGCGCTCGCGCTGGGCTACGTTACGGGCGTCGCGCTCGCGCGCCTCGCGGGGCTCGACCGGACCACCGGCATCTTCGCGAGCGTGCCGGGTGGCGCCGCCGAGATGTCGATCCTCGGGGAGCGGTTCGGCGGGCGCATCGACCGCATCGCGGCGGCGCACAGCCTGCGCATCCTGATCGTCGTGGGCATCGTGCCCGCGGCGATCACCGCGCTCGGCGCGCACGGCGACGACCTCTACGTGCCCGGCGCGACTGCGTTCGATGCGCCGGGGTTCGCGTTGCTGATGGCGGCGACGCTCGCCGGCGGGTTCGTGTTCCAGCGGCTGCGCGTGCCGAACGCGTTCGTGCTGGGCTCGCTCGCGGTATCGATCCCGCTGACCGCGGCCACGATCGACCTGTCGTCGCTGCCGATGCCGGTGTCCGCGCTGGGGCAACTGCTGCTCGGGTGCGCGCTCGGCGCGCGCTTCGAGCCGGACTTCCTGCTGGGCGCGCGGCGCTTCGTCTCCGCGGTCGTGGCGACCGTGCTCCTGTCGATCGTGCTCGCCGCGCTCTTCGGCGGCGCTCTCGCATGGCTCTCGGGGCAGCACCCGGCCACGCTCGTCCTCGGCAACGCGCCCGGCGGCATCGCCGAGATGTGCATCACCGCCAAGGTATTGCAACTGGGCGTGCCGATCGTGACCGCGTTCCACGTGACGCGGCTGGTGGCGCTCCTGCTCCTGACGCCGCTCCTGTTTCCGCACGTGCGCGAATGGGTCCGTGCGCGCCGGAAGAAGTAGGGAAGCAGGGTCAGACTCGACCTTTCGTCGACGGGATCCGCGGCTCGGTGCGCGTCCGAAGAGTCGAGTCTGACCCTGCTGTTTCAGTGGAACGCGCGCTCGTGGGCGGCGTCCAACTCGAATCGGGTCGAGACGAGCCGGACACGATTGGTCAGGCCAATGGGCCGCTGCCGCAGCGCTCCCGTAGCCGGTTCGTTCGCGTGCTAGATTCGGGCGATGCCGCGCGGTGCATCTGCGATGCCGCGTGCGTTCCGAAGGAGCCCCGCACGATGAATCGGATGGAAGCGCCCGGGGCGATCGCCCGGGCAGACGGCGCGCCGGCCTGGGTCCGGCATCCGCGGCTGATCGAATGGGTGCGTGCCATCGCCGCGCGCACGATGCCGGAGCGCATCGTCTGGTGCGACGGCAGCCAGTCCGAGTACGACCGCCTGTGCGACACGATGGTGGCTGCGGGCACGCTCATCCGACTCGACCCGGTGAAGCGGCCGGGATGCTTCCTCGCGCGATCGGACGCCTCCGACGTGGCGCGCGTCGAGGACCGCACGTTCATCTGCAGCGAGCGCGAGGACGACGCCGGACCGACCAACAACTGGCGCGCGCCCGCCGAGATGCGCGCGACGCTCGACCAACTGTTCGCCGGCTCGATGCGCGGGCGCACGATGTACGTCGTGCCGTTCTCGATGGGGCCGATCGGCAGCCCGATCTCGCAGGTCGGTGTCGAGCTGACCGACAGTCCCTACGTCGCGGTGAGCATGCGCATCATGACGCGCATGGGGCGCGCGGTGGTCGAGCACCTGGGCGCCGAAGGCGCGTTCGTGCCCTGCGTGCATTCGGTCGGCGCACCGCTCGCGAGCGGCGCGCACGACACGCCGTGGCCTTCCAATCCGGACGTCAAGTACATCGTGCACTTTCCCGAAACGCGCGAGATCTGGAGCTACGGCTCGGGCTACGGCGGCAACGCGCTGCTCGGCAAGAAGTGCCTCGCGCTCCGCATCGCCTCGGTCATGGGCCGCGACGAGGGCTGGCTCGCCGAGCACATGCTGATCCTCGGCGTCGAACCGCCGTCGGGCGAGAAGCGCTACGTCGCGGCGGCGTTCCCGAGCGCGTGCGGCAAGACCAACTTCGCCATGCTGATTCCGCCGCCCGGCTTCGACGGCTGGAAGGTGACGACGGTCGGCGACGACATCGCGTGGATCAAGCCCGGCCCCGACGGCCGCTTTCGCGCGATCAATCCGGAGGCGGGTTACTTCGGCGTCGCGCCGGGCACCTCGTACGAGTCGAATCCGAACGCGATGGAGACGCTCAAGGCGAACGTCATCTTCACCAACGTCGCGCTGACCGACGACGGCGACGTGTGGTGGGAAGGGATGACGAAGGAGCCGCCCGCGCATCTCGTCGACTGGCAGGGGAACGACTGGACGCCCGCGAGCGGGCGCAAGGCCGCGCATCCCAACGCGCGCTTCACCGCCGCGGCGACTCAGTGTCCGTCGATCGATCCCGCGTGGGACGATCCCTCCGGCGTGCCGATCTCGGCGTTCGTCTTCGGCGGCCGTCGTTCCGACACGATGCCGCTCGTGGTCGAGGCGCCGAGCTGGGAGGCGGGCGTGTACCTCGCCGCGACGATGGGCTCGGAGACGACCGCGGCGATGGCGGGCGCAACGGGTGAAGTGCGGCGCGACCCGTTCGCGATGCTCCCGTTCTGCGGCTACCACGTCGGCGACTACTTCCGCCATTGGCTGAAGATGGGAAGCGCGGTCGCGCACCCGCCGCGGATCTTCGCGGTCAACTGGTTCCGCAAGGACACCTCGGGCAAGTTCGTCTGGCCCGGCTTCGGCCAGAACATGCGCGTGCTCAAGTGGATCGTCGAGCGCTGCTCGGGGGCCGCGACCGGCAGCCCGACGCCGCTCGGCGTCACGCCGGAGTTCGACGACCTCGACTGGTCGGGGACGAGCTTCCCGCCGGACCGTTACGCCCAGGCAGTGGCGATCGACAAGGGTGCCTGGGAGCGCGAGCTCACCGCGCACGATGCGTTGTTCGCCAAGGTGGGCGCGAAGCAGCCGGAGGTCCTGCGTGGCGAGAGATCTAGGCTCGGCGGGCGACTGGCGCGGTAGACGGCGACAGCGAGCGCACACTTACTACGGCGCCTGCGGGCGCCGTCGTCGTTGGACTCCCGTGTCCCGGTTCGCGGCCCGCGCGTAGGGCGCGCCAGGCGCCGTCGACGGAACGCTCTGTCCGGAGGGGCTCACCGCGACCCTTGCCGCGGGCGGGCGACCGCGCGACCGGGCGCATGAACGCCCGACCGACGGCGATGCTGGAAACCTGCGACTCGACTACTTCGCGGCGCGCTGGTTGAAATAAACCGGCTGCGGCGGACTCGACGTTGCGACCGCCTGATCCTTCGCCGGCTTCGGCGCGGCCACGGTCGTCGAGACCTTGACGTCCTTCGCCACGGGTGCCGGTGCGGCTGCGTCCTTGCTGGCCGCGATCGACGCGTCGGGCGGCGAGTTGGCGGCCTTGTCCACCTCGCAGGCGAGCGCGGGAGTCGCGAGGACGATCGTGACGGCGGCGACGATGAGCGTGCGCATGACAGACCTCCGGGCGGTGGAATTTCCTACGCTACGCCTTCTGCGAAAGCTGTCAATATGCTGCCCGAATTGCCGCGCCACTCGCCGGGACCGGGGGCCTCGCCCGCCGACGTTTCACGTGGAACGTGCCGGGACCGGCGCCGGTCGAGCTGCTCCGGTTTGGGCGTGGCCCGGTCGATCGTCCAAGGCTGGGAGCGCGGCCGACGGATCGACTCCGCATGCGGCTCAGCTGCTGGTCGGGTCATTCGGGGTTGGACAGGAGCGGCATCGCTCCACTTCTACTTCGATCGCGTCGCGTCGACGCGAAGGACCCGGACGGTCCCGCGCGAGGCAGCTACCCGGCGCGTGGCAGCTGTATCGCGCGTAACCCTCGCCGTCCTTATCAATCGAGCTTGCCGTGGAGCCATCAGCCGGCCTGACAACCTTCCGACGCCTGGCACTCGTTCTCCGGCGCTCGCAGATCCCGATGCTCCACCACCGCCATGGCCATCTGGTCGAAGGCGCCGGTGCGACGTTTCACGTGAAACTGGAGCGTGAACTCCCGATGGCGCGCACGGCCGATTCACGCTAGAATCGCGACCGCGGCGTTGCCGAGCGGCGCGCTGTTTATTATTGATAATCATGGACTTCGCTCAGCGTTTCCAGGTGATCGTCGTCGGGGGCGGCCATGCCGGCACCGAGGCGGCGCTCGCCTCGGCGCGCACCGGCGCATCGACGCTGCTCCTGACGCACAGCATCGAAACGCTCGGGCAGATGTCGTGCAACCCGTCGATCGGCGGGATCGGCAAGGGCCACCTCGTGCGCGAGGTCGACGCGCTCGGCGGCGCGATGGCGATCGCCACCGACGAGGCCGGCATCCAGTTCCGCACGCTGAACGCGAGCAAGGGGCCGGCGGTGCGCGCGACGCGCGCGCAGGCCGACCGGCTGCTCTACAAGGCCGCGATCCGGCGGCGCTTGGAGAACCAGCCGAACCTCACGCTGTTCCAGGCGGCGGTCGACGATCTGATCGTCGAGGGCGATCGCATCGCCGGCGTCGTCACGCAGATCGGGTTGCGCTTCTTCGCCGATGCGGTGGTGCTGACGACCGGCACGTTCCTGTCGGGGCGCATCCACGTCGGCATGGAGAACCACGAGGCCGGGCGCGCGGGCGAGCCCGCGGCGAAGCGCCTGGGTGCGGCGCTGCGCGAGCGCGAGCTTCCGGTCGGGCGGCTCAAGACCGGCACGCCGCCGCGCCTCGACGGCCGCACGATCGACTTCGCGTCGCTCGAAGTGCAGCCCGGCGACGAACCCCAGCCGGTGTTCTCGTTCATCGGCACGCGCGCGATGCATCCGGCGCAACTGCCGTGCTGGATCACGCACACGAGCGAGGCGACGCACGAGATCATCCGCGGCGCGCTCGACCGCTCGCCGCTCTACGCGGGCGTGATCGAGGGCGTGGGCCCGCGCTACTGCCCGTCGATCGAGGACAAGGTCGTGCGCTTCGCGCAGCGCGCGTCGCACCAGGTGTTCCTCGAGCCCGAGGGGCTCACCACGCACGAGATCTATCCGAACGGCGTGTCGACCTCGCTCCCCTTCGACGTGCAGCTCGCGCTCGTGCGCACGCTGCCGGGCTGCGCGAACGCGCACATCCTGCGCCCCGGCTACGCGATCGAGTACGACTACTTCGACCCGCGCGCGCTCCGCATGACGCTCGAGACGCGCGCGATCGGCGGACTATTCTTCGCGGGCCAGATCAACGGCACCACCGGCTACGAGGAGGCCGCAGCGCAGGGACTCCTCGCCGGCGTGAATGCCGCACGGCACGCGCGCGGCGAGGAAGGCTGGCATCCGCGCCGCGACGAAGCGTACCTGGGTGTGCTGGTCGACGACCTCGTCACGCGCGGCGTCTCCGAGCCCTACCGGATGTTCACCTCGCGCGCCGAGTACCGGCTGCAGCTTCGCGAGGACAATGCGGATCTGCGTCTCACCGAGCACGGCCGGCGACTGGGCCTCGTCGACGACGCGCGCTGGGACGCGTTCGCGCGGAAGCGCGACGCGATCGCACGCGAGGTCGAGCGGCTGCGCTCGACGCAGGTGAATCCGAACGTCGTCGCGCATCACCGGATCGAGCGCGTCGTCGGGGCACCGCTCGAGCGCGCGCACACGCTCGACGAACTCCTGCGCCGTCCCGAAGTCGACTACGCGGCGCTGATGACGCTGCCGGGCGCGGGCGACGCGGTCGACGATCCCGAGGTCGCGCTGCAGGTCGAGGTGTCGATCAAGTACGCGGGCTACATCGAGCGCCAGAAGGACGAGATCGCGCGCACGCTCGCGCAGGACGAGACGCGGCTCCCCGGCGATCTCGACTACGAGACGGTGCGCGGACTGTCGACCGAGGTGCGAGAGCGGCTGAACCGCCAGCGCCCCGAGACGATCGGCCAGGCGTCGCGGATGCAGGGCATCACGCCGGCGGCGATCTCGCTCCTCCTCGTGCATCTGAAGCGCGGCTTCGGTCGCGAGGATGCGGCGTGAGCACGCCCTCTCGCAGCAACGTCGCGCTGCCTCCGCCCGAGGGGGCACGATGGCCGCGGTAGCGAGCGAAGCGGTCACGCTGGAAACGGGCATCGCGCGGCTGGGCATGCGGCTGCCGGAAGGCGGCGTCGCGGCGCTCGAGCGCCACCTCGCGCTGCTCGCGAAGTGGAACCGCACCTACAACCTGACGGCGATCCGCGAGAGCGGGCGCATGGTCACGCACCACGCGCTCGACGCGCTCGCGATCGTGCCGCACCTGCCGTCGCGCACGGGGATCCGCGTGCTCGACGTCGGAAGCGGCGGCGGGCTGCCGGGCATTCCGATCGCGATCGCGCGGCCGGACGCGCGTGTCGTGATGATCGACGCGAGCACGAAGAAGGCGGCATTTCTCGCGCAGGCCGTGATCGAATTGCCGCTGCCCAATGCGCAAGCGCATGGCGTGCGCATCGAGGACTACGCGAGCGCGGCGCCGTTCGATGTGGTGGTGTCGCGCGCGTTCGCGGATCTCGCGACATTCGCGCGCGCCGCGCTCCCGCATCTCGCCGATGGTGGACAGATGCTCGCGATGAAGGGCGCGCTGCCGGGCGACGAGATCGCGGCGTTGCCCGCGGACGTGGAAGTCGTCGACACGCCGCGCCTCGACGTTCCCGGGCTCGACGGCGAGCGGCACCTGGTCGTGATGAGGGCACGATGAAGACACCGCGGATCATCGCGATCGCGAACCAGAAGGGCGGCGTCGGCAAGACGACCACCGCGGTCAACCTCGCGGCGAGCTTGGTCGCGATGAACCGCCGCGTGCTGCTGGTCGACCTCGACCCGCAGGGCAACGCGACGACCGGCGCGGGCGCGGACAAGCGCGCGCAGAGCGCGACCGTCTACCAGGTGCTGCTGGGCGAGCGGAAGATCGCCGACGTGCGCATCGTGTCGCCGACCGGCGGCTTCGACCTCGTGCCGGCGAACCGCGAACTCGCCGGCGCCGAGGTGGAACTGGTCGACCTGCCGGAGCGCGAGACGCGGCTCAAGGACGCGCTCGCCGAGGCGCTCTCGCAGATGAAGAACGCGATCGGCGAGGTCGCCGGCGAGTACGACTTCGTCCTGCTCGACTGCCCGCCATCGCTCTCGCTGCTGACCCTCAACGGCCTGTGCGCGGCCGACAGCGTGCTGATCCCGATGCAGTGCGAGTACTACGCGCTCGAAGGGCTCTCCGACCTCGTGCAGACGGTGAAGAAGGTGCGCGCGCATTTGAACCCGTCGCTCGAGATCGAGGGCCTCTTGCGCACGATGTACGACCCGCGCAACACGCTCGCGCAGAACGTCGCCGCCGAACTCGAGAAGCACTTCGGCGACAAGGTCTACCGCACCGTCGTGCCGCGCAACATCCGGCTCGCCGAGGCGCCGTCGCACGGCATCCCGGCGCTCAAGCTCGAACTGCAGTCGAAGGGCGCGCAGGCCTACCTCGCGCTCGCCGGCGAGATCCTGCGGCGCATGGAAGCGCGCGCGGCATAGCGCGGTTACGCAGAGCATCTCCACAGGAGTCGAAGGTGATCCGACCGAAGGGACTGGGACGCGGGCTCGACGCGCTCCTGTCGGGCGGCGGCGACGTCGCGCCGGCGAAGGATTCGCAGCAGACGCTCGCGATCGACCGGCTCGCGCCGGGGCGCTACCAGCCGCGCACGCGGATGGACGAGGCCGCGCTCGACGACCTCGCGGCGTCGATCCGCGAGCAGGGCGTGATGCAGCCGATCCTCGTGCGGCCGGTCGACGGCGGCCGCTACGAGATCATCGCGGGCGAGCGGCGCTGGCGCGCCGCGCGGAAGGCGGGCCTGCGCGAGGTCCCGGTGCTCGTGAAGGCGGTGCCCGACCAGGCGGCGCTCGCGCTCGCGCTGATCGAGAACATCCAGCGCGAGGACCTCGACCCGATCGAGGAGGCGCAGGGGCTGAAGCGCCTGGTCGACGAGTTCGGCATCACGCACGACGAGGCGGCGAAGGCGGTCGGCCGCTCGCGCAGCGCGGTCACGAACCTGCTGCGCCTCACGCAGCTTCCGAAGGCCGTGCAGGACTACGTGCAGGCCGGCGCGCTCGACATGGGGCACGCGCGCGCGCTGCTCGCGCTGCCCGCCGCGCAGCAGACCGCAACCGCGGTGCGCGTGGTGAACGGCGGACTGTCGGTGCGCGAGACCGAGCGGCTCGTGCACGGGCTCCTCAACCCGGCGAAGCGCGCGGCGCGACGCAGGCACCACGCACGCGACGCCGACACGATCCGGCTCGAGAACGAACTCGCCGACGCGCTCGGCGCGAAAGTGACGATCGAGGCGAAGCCCGGCGGCAAGGGACGCGTCGTGATCGCCTACGCGTCGCTCGAGGCGCTCGACGGGATCGTCGCGAAACTCAAGTAGCGCGGGCGATCGCCCCGGCGGGTGCGGCACCGCAGGGCGCGTGACGCGGGGCCGGTGGGCGCAGGGGGCGTCACCCGCGGGGAACCTCCGGATCGCGGCGCGATCTACCGCAGGGCTGAGGCGTTCGGAGCAATGGCGCGGCCAAGGCGGTCGATCCCGGCGCGGGACGATAGTCCGCCGAGACGTTGTGTCGCATCAAGGCGCGGGCGCGCGCCTCCGCGCACCATCGCGGCACGAAACGAACGGTCGAGGGAGAGGACATGCAACGACGTGCGGTGATCCGGGCATTCGCGGGAGCGCTGGCGGCGGTCGCGTTGCCGGTGCGCGCGGGGGCGCCGGCGGTCAAGGTCTACAAGTCGCCGACCTGCGGCTGCTGCACCGGCTGGGTCGACCACATGCGCGCCGCGGGCTTCGCGGTCACGGTCGACGACAGCGGCAACACCGCCGCGCGCTCGCTTCTCGGCATTCCACCGTCGCTCGGCTCCTGCCACACGGCGGAGGTCGGCGGCTACGCGATCGAGGGTCACGTGCCCGCGGCCGACGTGAAGCGCCTGCTCGCCGAGCGGCCGAAGGCGCGCGGCCTCGCGGTGCCCGGCATGCCGATCGGTTCGCCGGGCATGGAGATGGACGGCCGCCGCGACCGCTACGACACGCTGCTCGTGCGGCGCGACGGGACGACTGAGGTTTTCGCGCGCCATTGAGCGCGCAACCCGTGGGTCGGCCTTCGGGCCGACACGTTCCTTCGTGTCGACACGAACCCCGTCGGGCTGAAGCCCGACCTACCGGGAGGCGGCACGTCGGGCTGAAGCCCGACCTACCGGGGGGCGGCACGTCGGGCTGAAGCCCGACCTACGAGGATGTCGCAGCGGCGCTCAACGCGCCGCCACCGGAGTCGCCGCCGCCTCTATCCTCTGACTCCTGACTCCTGATTCCTGACTGCTGAGTCCTACAACTGCCTCAGCATCGTCTGCGCATCGGAGACTTCGAACTTGCCGGGAGCCTCGATGTTGAGGGTCTTGACGACACCGTCGTCGACCAGCATCGAGAAGCGTTGGCAGCGCATGCCCATGCCCTTGCCGTTCAAGTCGAGCTGGAGTCCGAGCGCCTTCGCGTAGTCCGCGCTGCCGTCGCCCAGCATCCGGATCTTGTCGCCGGTGTGCTGGTCGCGCGCCCACGCGCCCATCACGAACGCGTCGTTGACCGACAGGCACGCGATCGCGGCGACGCCCTTCGCCTTCAGCTTGTCGAAGTTCTGCAGGTACGAAGGCACGTGCTTCGCCGAGCAGGTCGGCGTGAACGCTCCGGGCAGGCCGAAGATCACGACCTTCCGGCCCTTGACGAAGTCCTCGACCTTGACCGGGTTGGGCCCGATCGAGCAGCCGTCCTTCTCGACCTCGAAGTACTCCATCAGCGTCCCGGCGGGGAGCTTGTCGCCGACCTTGATCGTCATGTCGCGTTCTCCGTTCGTCTTGTGGGGGGCGTGTCGATTTCACCGCTCCTGGATCGTCGAGGATCGCAGCGACCGGCGCGAAGATCAACCCCAGCCTTGCGGGGACACGGCGCTTTGGCGTAGCGTGCCGCCTCCGGCCCCCGCGAGCCGCCGGCTGCCGCGACCGTTCCCACGCACACGGAGGTCCGCATGCCCGCATCGTCCCACAGCAGCAAAGCCGCCACGCGACGCACGACCGTTCTCATCGCCACGCGCAAGGGGCTGTGGACGCTCTCGAGCGATGCCGCCCGCTTGCGCTGGACGCTCGCCGGTCCGCGGTTCCTCGGGCACAACGTTCACCACGCGATGGCCGATCCACGCGACCCGCGCCATTGGCTCGCCGCCGCGCGTACCGGGCACCTCGGACCGACGGTGTTCCGCTCGGCCGACCGCGGGCGGACCTGGACCGAAGCCTCGAAGCCGCCGGCGTTCGATGCCGGGACCGGGCGCACCGTCGACCACACGTTCTGGCTCACGCCGGGCCACGCGAGCGAGCCGGCGTCCTGGTATGCCGGCACTTCACCGCAGGGCCTGTTCCGCTCGACTGATCATGGCGCGACCTGGACCGGGGTCGCGGGTTTCAACGCGCACCGGCAGCGCAAGGCCTGGTGCGGCGGCGACCAGGACGGCACCCCCGACGGGCCGAAGATGCATTCGATCCTCGTGGACCCGCGCGACGCGAAGCATCTCTACATCGCGATGTCCTCGGGGGGCGTATTCGAGTCCGTCGACGCAGGGGCCGACTGGACGCCGATCAACCGCGGAGTGAAGGCTGACTTCCTCCCCGAGCCCACGCCGGCCTTCGGCCACGATCCGCACTGCGTGCGTTTCGCCGGCGGCGATCCCGACCGGCTGTGGCAGCAGAACCATTGCGGGCTCTACCGCCTCGATCGTCCTTCGACCGAATGGATCGACATCGGCGGCGGGATGCCGAAAGCCGTGGGCACCGTCGGCTTCCCGATGGTCCCGCATCCGCGCGATCCGGACACCGCCTGGATCTTCCCGATGGACGGCTCCGACGTGTGGCCGCGCGTGTCGCCGGGGGGCCGGCCGGCCTGCTTCCGGACCGCCGACGCGGGCCGGACGTGGAAGCGGCTCGACACCGGTTTGCCGCGCGCGCAGGCGTGGTGGACGGTCAAGCGCCAGGCGATGACGCAAGATGCTCGCGACCCGGTCGGCCTCTACTTCGGGACGACGTCGGGCGAGGTCTGGGGCAGCCGCGACGAGGGCCGCACCTGGAAGCTCCTCGTGCGCAACCTGCCGCAGATCCACGCGGTCGAGGCGTTCGCCTCCTGAAGGCCCGCGTGATCGCGCGCTACCGCGTCCGGATCCCGTCGCCGTTGCGGTCCTACACGCTCGGCCATGCCGAGGTCGACGTGACGCTGCCGGAACTCTCGCCGGATGCCGCGCCGCCACTGCGCGCGATCATCGCCGCGCTCGATTCGTCGTTTCCCGGCATCCGCTTTCGCATGATCGACGAACAGGGCGCGATCCGGCCGCACATCGCGATGTTCGTCGGGCCGAAGGCGGTGCGCGACCTCGCCACGCCGGTGCCGGCGGGAACCGAGGTGATGATCGTCGCGGCGCTGTCCGGCGGCTGAACAGAGCAAAGGGGTCAGACTCGGTTGATCTTCAGTTCAGATCAACCGAGTCTGACCCCTTTGATTGTTGCCGCAGGGCGGCATCGAACGGACGTTCGGCCGCGGCTTGCGCTGGCTCAAGGAACCGGTGCAGCGTCGCTGCATCGCAGCATTTCCTTGCCGCCGGATCGTTGAAACCGTTACAATCGACAGGTTTGCTCGGTTCGCCGGTGGCGTTCCTTCCGTCGAGGGCGCCGGCGTGATACCTCCGCTCAAGTCCAAGCCGATCCGCACCGTCCTCGCCTGGCAGGCGATCGCCACCGCAGCGATCGCGGCCGTGTCGGGAGGGTGGGCCGGCTTCCACGCGGCGCTGTCGGCCGTGCTGGGCGGTGCCATCACGCTGTCCTCGACCGTCGTGTACGCGTTCGTGCTGGGGATCGGGCCGAAGGCCACCGCCGGCGCCTCGGTCGTCACGATGCTGCGCGCGGAGGGGGCGAAGATCCTCGTGATCCTCCTCCAGCTCTGGCTGGTGCTCGCGACGTACAAGGACGTCGTGGTGGCGGCGCTGTTCGCCGCCTTCGCGGTGACGGTGTTGCTGTTCTCGACCGCCCTGTTGGCGCGCGAGTAGAACGACGGAAGACCCATCGATGGCGGCCGGCTCCGAACTCTCCCCCACGAGCTACATCCAGCACCACCTGACCTTCCTCACCCACCCGGTCAAGGAAGGCGGCGGGTTCTGGACCATCAACGTCGACACGCTGGTGACGTCGCTGATCCTGGGCGTCCTGTGCTTCGGATTCATGTGGTGGATCACGCGCAAGGCGACCTCGGGCGTCCCGTCGAAGACGCAGGCCTTCATCGAACTCGCGATCGGGTTCGTCGACAACGAGGTGCGCTCGGCCTACCAGGGCACGAGCCGGCTGGTCGCGCCGCTCGCGCTCACCACGTTCGTCCTCGTGCTCTTCATGAACGCGATGGACTTCCTGCCGGTGGACATCATGTCGTGGATCTACCACAACGTGTTCCACCAGGAGACCTGGCGCAGCGTGCCCACCGCCGACGTGAACACGACCTTCGCGCTCGCCCTCTCGGTGTTCGCGCTGATGATCTTCTACAGCATCAAGGTCAAGGGCTTCGGCGGCTGGATCCACGAGCTCTTCTGCGCGCCGTTCGGGGCCAATCCGCTGCTGTGGCCGGCGAACCTGCTGTTCAACATCGTCGAGTACGTGAGCAAGCCGCTCTCGCACAGCCTGCGGCTGTTCGGCAACATGTACGCGGGCGAGATCATCTTCATGCTGCTCGGCATGTGGGCCGCCACCGGGCTGGTCGGCGTGATCGCCGGGGCGGTGCTGCACCTCGGCTGGTCGATCTTCCACATCCTGATCGTCGTGCTGCAGGCTTACATCTTCATGATGCTGACCATCGTGTACGTCGCGATGGCGCACGAGCACCACTGACGGACACGGGGCCTCCCGCTCCCGCGCCCGGCGTTCTTCGCACCACGCAACCCCGTCACCTTCCGCGACAACGAAAGGAAACAAGATGGACCCGAAACTGCAACTGCTCGCCATGATCCAGGCCTACACCGGCATCGGCATCGGCCTCATGATCGGTCTGGGCGCGCTCGGCGCCTGCGTCGGCGTGGGCATCATGTGTTCGCGCTTCCTCGAGGGCGCGGCCCGCCAGCCGGAGCTGATGCCCCAGCTGCAGACGAAGGTGTTCCTGCTGCTCGGCCTGATCGACGCGTCGTTCATCATCGGGCTCGGCATCGCGATGCTGTTCGCGTTCGGCAACCCGCTGCTCGCCGTCATCCCGCGCTAATGTCCAACGCGGGCCCGGCCCGACGCACGTAAGGAAGCCGTCATGGACATCAACCTGACGTTGTTCATGCAGGCGGCGGGATTCGCCGCGTTCATCTGGTTCACGGCGAAGTTCGTCTGGCCGCCGCTGATGAACGCGATCGAGACGCGCCGCAAGGAGATCGCCGACGGACTCGCGGCGGGCGAGCAGGGCCGCCAGAACCTCGCGTCGAGCGAGAAACGGGTGGCCGACATGCTCGCCGAGGCGAAGTCGAAAGCCTCCGAGATCGTCGCGCAGGGCGAGAAGTTCCGCTCCGAGACGATGGACCGCGCGAAGGTCGAGGCGAAGGCCGAGGCCGACCGCATCGTCGCCGCCGCCAAGGCCGAGATCCAGCAGGAAGTCGCCCGCGCCAAGGAGTCGCTGCGCAAGTCGGTGGCGGATCTCGCGGTCACCGGCGCGTCGAAGATCCTCAAGCGCGAGGTCGACGCGAAGGCGCACGCCGACCTGCTCGCCGAGATCCAGAAGCAGCTCTAGACCGCACGCCATGGCCGAACTCTCCACCATCGCGCGACCCTACGCAGAAGCGGCGTTCGAGATCGCGTCGGCCGAGCGGGCATTGCCCGCCTGGTCGCAGATGCTCGAACTCGTCGAGTCCGTGGCGTCCGACGCGCGGATGCGCGTGGCGCTCGCGAATCCGACGCTCGGCGACGACGCGAAGGAATCGCTGTTCCTGTCGATCTGCGGGGAGCGCCTCGACGCCGACGCGAGGAGCTTCGTGCGCGTGCTGATCGAGGCGGACCGGATCGGTCTCGCCCGCGAGATCCGCGAGGTGTTCGAGAAGCGCCGGCACGACGCCGAGGGCGTCGCGCGGGCGTCGATCGAGAGCGCGATGCCGCTTGCCGACGCCGACCTCGCCGCGCTGAAGGCGGCGCTCGGGCGGCGCTACGGCAAGAAGGTGGAGGCCACCGTCAGCGTCAATCCGGCGCTGATCGGCGGCGCGCGCATCACGGTGGGCGATACGGTGATCGACGACTCCGTCGCGGGCAAGCTCGCCGCGATGCAGAACGCCCTCACGGCCTGACAGACCACGAATCGAGCGTGACACGGGCGGAGCGCCCCCACGACGCGAGGAAACCATGCAGTTGAACCCATCCGAAATCAGCGAACTGATCAAGGCGAAGATCCAGAACCTGGACACCGGCGCGCAGACGCGCACGCAGGGGACGGTCGTCTCGGTCACCGACGGCATCTGCCGCATCCACGGGCTCGCCGACGCGATGCAGGGGGAGATGCTCGAGTTCCCGGGCAACACCTTCGGACTCGCGCTGAACCTCGAGCGCGACTCGGTCGGCTCGGTGGTGCTGGGCGAGTACGAGCACATCACCGAGGGCGCGACGGTCAAGTGCACCGGACGCATCCTCGCGGTCCCGGTCGGCCCCGAACTGATCGGGCGCGTCGTCAACTCGCTGGGCGAGCCGATCGACGGCAAGGGCCCGGTGAACGCGAAGATGACCGACGTGATCGAGAAGGTCGCGCCGGGCGTCATCGACCGCCAGTCGGTGAACCAGCCGGTGCAGACCGGCCTGAAGTCGATCGACGCGATGGTGCCCATCGGGCGCGGCCAGCGCGAACTCATCATCGGCGACCGGCAGACCGGCAAGACGGCGGTCGCGGTCGACACGATCATCAACCAGAAGGGCAAGGACCTCATCTGCATCTACGTCGCGATCGGCCAGAAGGCCTCGACCATCGCGAACGTGGTCCGGAAGCTCGAGGAAAACGGCGCGATGGCCTACACGATCATCGTGGCGGCGAGCGCGTCGGAGTCGGCCGCGATGCAGTACATCGCGCCCTACTCGGGCTGCACGATGGGCGAGTACTTCCGCGACCGCGGGCAGGACGCCCTCATCATCTACGACGACCTGACCAAGCAGGCCTGGGCCTACCGCCAGGTGTCGCTGCTGCTGCGCCGCCCGCCGGGCCGCGAAGCCTATCCGGGCGACGTGTTCTACCTGCACTCGCGCCTGCTCGAGCGCGCCGCGCGCGTCAACGCGAAGTACGTCGAGCAGTTCACCGGGGGCGAGGTCAAGGGCAAGACCGGTTCGCTGACCGCGCTGCCGATCATCGAGACGCAGGCGGGCGACGTGACCGCGTTCGTGCCGACCAACGTGATCTCGATCACCGACGGCCAGATCTTCCTCGAGACCGACCTCTTCAACGCCGGCATCCGCCCCGCGATCAACGCGGGCATCTCGGTGTCGCGCGTGGGCGGCAGCGCGCAGACCAAGGTCATCAAGAAGCTCGGGGGGGGCGTGCGTCTCGCGCTCGCGCAGTATCGCGAGCTCGCCGCGTTCGCGCAGTTCGCCTCCGACCTGGACGACGCCACGCGCAAGCAGCTCGACCGCGGCCGCATGGTGACCGAGCTCATGAAGCAGCCGCAGTACTCGCCGATGTCGGTCGCCGACCAGGCGCTGACGCTGTTCGCCGTGAACCGCGGCTACTACGACGACGTGCCGGTCGAGAAGGCGCTCTCCTTCGAGTCGTCGCTGCGCGCGTTCATCGGCAGCAAGTACAAGGCGCTGCACGAGCGGGTCGCGAAGAACATGGACCTCTCCGAGGGCGACGAGAAGGAACTCGCCGCGGCGATCGAGGACTTCAAGAAGACGGGCACCTTCTAGTCGACGGACGAAAGTGCAACCCTACTTTCGTCCGATGAGGCTTCCCGAAAATCGCCGGCGGAGCCGGTCGATTTTCGGCGGCAGGAGCTAGGAAAGAGCGCGATGGCGGGATCGAAGGAAATCCGCAACAAGATCAAGAGCGTGCAGAGCACGCGCAAGATCACCAAGGCGATGGAGATGGTCGCGGCCTCGAAGATGAAGAAGGCCCAGGACCGCATGCGTGCCTCGCGCCCGTACCTCGAGCGCACGCTCAACATCGCGGTCCACATCGCGCAGGCGAACGCCGAGTACAAGCACCCGTTCCTCGCCAAGCGCGAGAAGACGAAGCGGGTCGGGGCGATCGTCGTCACGACCGACAAGGGCCTGTGCGGCGGCCTCAACACCAACGTGCTGCGGCTCGCCAACCAGAAGCACAAGGAGTGGCAGGCCGCCGGCGTCGGCGTCGACTACGTCGCGGTCGGCACGAAGGGCCTCGCGTTCCTGACCCGGATGGGCTGCAACGTGATCAGCAGTGTCGTGCAGCTCGGCGACCGTCCGCACGTCGAGCGCATGGTCGGGCCGGTGAAGGCGCTGCTCGACAAGTACATCGCCGGCGAGGTCGACGAGGTGTGGCTGTTCTACACCGCGTTCATCAACACGATGAAGCAGGAATCGCGCGCCGGCCGCATCGTGCCGGTGCCGATGCAGTACCGGCCGCCGGGCTCGGCCGACGTGGTGCGGCCCGAGTCGGCGACCGGCGCCTGGGACTACATCTACGAGCCGGACGCGCGCACGCTGCTCGACGGCATGATGCGCCGCTACATCGAGGCGATCGTCTACCAGGCCGTCGCCGAGAACATGGGCTCCGAGCAGTCGGCGCGCATGGTCGCGATGAAGGCGGCCACCGACAACGCCGGCAAGATCATCAACGAGCTGCAGCTCATCTACAACAAGACGCGCCAGGCCGGGATCACGAAGGAACTCTCGGAGATCGTCGGCGGCGCGGCCGCGGTGTGACGCTCCCGCCGCCACCGAATCACGACATCAGACGGAAGACATCATGAGCCAAGGCACCATCGTCCAATGCATCGGCGCGGTCGTCGACGTGCAGTTTCCGCGCGACGCGATGCCGAAGGTCTACGACGCGCTCGTCCTCGAGCAGGACGCGACCAACAAGCTCGTCGAGCAGGGCCTGACCTTCGAGGTCGAGCAGCAGCTCGGCGACGGGATCGTGCGCACGATCGCGATGGGCAGCTCCGACGGATTGAAGCGCGGCATGAAGGTGCGCTCCACCGGCGAGAACATCAAGGTGCCGGTCGGCCCCGGCGTGCTCGGGCGCGTGATGGACGTGCTCGGCCGGCCGATCGACCAGCGCGGCCCGGTGAAGGCCGACGAGCGCCGGCCGATCCACGCGCCCGCGCCGAAGTTCGACGAACTCTCGCCGTCGACCGAACTCCTCGAGACCGGCATCAAGGTCATCGACCTCATCTGTCCGTTCGCGAAGGGCGGCAAGATCGGGCTGTTCGGCGGCGCCGGCGTCGGCAAGACCGTCAACATGCTCGAGCTCATCAACAACATCGCGAAAGAGCACTCGGGCCTGTCGGTGTTCGCCGGCGTCGGCGAGCGCACGCGCGAAGGCAACGACTTCTACCACGAGATGAGCGACGCGAAGGTGATCCGCCAGGACGACCTCGGGCAGTCGAAGGTCGCGATGGTGTTCGGCCAGATGAACGAGCCGCCGGGCAACCGGCTGCGCGTGGCGCTGACCGGCCTCACGATGGCCGAGCGCTTCCGCGACGAGGGCCGCGACATCCTGTTCTTCGTCGACAACATCTACCGCTACACGCTGGCCGGCACGGAGGTCTCCGCGCTGCTCGGCCGGATGCCCTCCGCCGTGGGCTACCAGCCGACGCTCGCCGAGGAGATGGGCCGGCTGCAGGAGCGCATCACCTCGACCAAGGTCGGCTCGATCACCTCGATCCAGGCGGTCTACGTGCCCGCGGACGACCTGACCGACCCGTCGCCCGCGACGACCTTCGGCCACCTCGACGCGACGCTCGTGCTCTCGCGCGACATCGCGGCGCTCGGCATCTACCCGGCGGTCGACCCGCTCGACTCGACCTCGCGCCAGGTCGACCCGAACGTGATCGGCCAGGACCACTACACGATCACCCGCCGCGTGCAGGCGACGCTGCAGCGCTACAAGGAGCTGCGCGACATCATCGCGATCCTCGGCATGGACGAGCTCTCGCCCGAGGACAAGCTCGCGGTGGCGCGCGCGCGCAAGATCCAGCGCTTCCTGTCGCAGCCGTTCCACGTCGCCGAGGTGTTCACCGGCTCGCCGGGCAAGTACGTGCCGCTCAAGGAGACGATCCGCGGCTTCCGGATGATCGTCGACGGCGAGTGCGATGCGCTGCCCGAGCAGGCGTTCTACATGGTCGGCGGCATCGACGAGGCGTTCGAAAAGGCCAAGAAGATGCAATAGCGAGGAGCCGGCGCTAGCGCGAGGGCGGCGAACGGCGTCGCGCTCGCGGAACCGGTCCGACGCGCGATCCGGTTCGAGCGTCGGCGGCGCAGGAAGGCGCGTCCATGGACGTTGGAGGCGCCGTCGCTCAACCGGCCCACGCGTCGTTGCGTGGCGTCGATGGCAGATGAAGGGTGGCATCGATCATGGCAACCACGATGAAAGTCGACATCGTCAGCGCGGAAGAGCGGATCTTCTCGGGCGACGCGGAGTTCGTCGTGCTGCCGGGGGTGATGGGCGAACTCGGCATCTACCCGCGCCACACGCCGCTCTTCACGCAGATCCGGGCGGGCGCCGTGCGCATGAAACTCCCCGACCAGGCGACCGAGGAGCTGGTGTTCGTGCAGGGCGGCTACCTCGAGGTGCAGCCGCACGCGATCACCGTGCTCGCCGACACCGCGATCCGCGCGAAGGACCTGGACGAGAAGGCCGCGCTCGAGGCGAAGAAGGCCGCCGAAGAAGCGATGATGCACAAGACGACGAAGGAAGAGATCGCCGCCGCCGAGGCCTCGCTCGCCACCGCGATGGCGCAGCTCGAGGCGATCCGCAAGCTCCGGCATCGGAGCTGAACCGGGCGCCGGTCGGCACCACGCGACGGACTGCGGGGCCGCCGCGTCGCTCTCCTCCCGCGCATGCGTCGGTCATTTGATATGCGGCGTGCGCTCACGGCTTCGCGCCCGGGCGCCCGTCGCCAATGGCCTGTCGCAACCACCGCACGAACTGCGAGGTGGCCGCGCCGTTCCGTCCGCTGTCGGATCGAACCAGATAGTAGGACGTCGTCACGACGCTGAACTCCGGCGCGAAGGGCGCAACGAGACTGCCTCGGGCAAGCTCGATGTCTGCCAGCAGTTCGCTTTCGAGCACGACCCCCAGGCCCTCCGCGGCCGCGTCGATCGCCATCGTCGAGCGGTCGAGCCACAGTTCGTGCGCCGGACGAAGCATCGGCGATCCGACCTGACGCAGGTAATCCTTCCAGGTCAGCGCGTTCGCCGAGTGGATCAGCGTCGCCCGGACGAGATCGGCCGGGGCGTTCAAGGCGAGCACCTTCGCGAGCGCCGGACTGCACAGCGGGCGCAAGCGCTCGACGACCAGGGGTTCGACGTCGCGATCCAGCAACGGTGGGCGGCTGTACGAAATCGCGATGTCGAAGCGGGTGTTGTCGAGGTCGCGATGGTCGGACAGCGTTGACAGGCGAACCCGCGTGCCCGGGTGCTCGCGCAAGAATTCAGGAAGGCGCGGCCGGAGCCATTTGGCGGCGAAGCTCGGGCTCGCCGCGATCGCGAGGATGCCGTCCTGGGATTGCGGCGCGACGAGACGGGTGGCGTCCGAAATGAGGCCGAATGCCGATTCGATCTCGCGCGCATAGGTGCGTCCTGCGCCAGTGAGCGTCGCCCGGCCGGCATGCCGGTCGAACAGACGCACGCCGAGAAACGACTCGAGCTGCTGGATGTGGTGACTGATCGCGGAAGGCGTCACCGCGAGCTCCGTGGCGCCTTGCGCGAAACTCCCGTGCCGCGAGGCGGCCTCGAACGCGAGCAACGCCTTCAGAGGCGGCAGTCTGGCCTTTGCGATCGCCGTTGACTTTCGTTGACGGGGCGATGAGTTCTTTTCGCTGGCTCCCATGGGCGCCCCCCCCTACGATGCCGCGATGGAAGAGACCGTTCCGGGAAAGCGTGCCATGGACGACAGCCTGCTGCAAGCGTCGAAAGACTACCTCGTGCGATACGGTGGAGACGCGTTCCCGCGATTGTTCCGCTCGGCGAAAGGAACGATCGTCAAGGACAGCGACGGTCGCGAATACCTGGATTTCACCTCCGGGCAGATGTGCGCGACGATCGGCCACAACCATCCCGCAATCGTCGAAGCGGTCAATCGCGCCGGGCAGAAGGCCTACCACCTGTTCAGCGGAATGATCCCCGAAGTCGTCGCGGAACTCGCGCGGACGCTGGCGCGCGACTGGCTGCCCGGGGATCTCGAGCGTTCGATCTTCATCAACACCGGATCGGAAGCCACCGAAGTGGCGCTCCGAATGGCGAAGATGGTCACGGGAGGCTACGAAATCCTGGCGCTCGGCGGTTCATGGCACGGGATCACCAGCGGCGCGAGCACGGTGTCGTTCGCGAGCGATCGCCGAGGATACGGCGTCCCCGCGCCCGGCGTGTTCGTCATCCCGGAACCCAACGCCTACCGCCCCTACATCGAACGCGCCACCGAGGAGGAGTCCGCGCTGGCGAACCTCGATCTCGCGCTGAAGATGTTCGACATGCAGTCGACAGGGCGCGGCGCGGCGATCATCGCTGAGCCGATCATCAGTGCAGGCGGAGTGCTCGTGCCCCCGAAGTCGTTCATGCGTGCGCTCCGCAAGGCGGCCGACGACCGCGGCATGCTGCTGATCTTCGACGAAGCGCAGACCGCGTTCGGTCGGATCGGGACGAGGACCGGCTCTGAACACTACGGGGTGGTTCCGGACATCATGGCGATGTCCAAGACGCTCGGCGGCGGGCTGCCGCTGGCGGCGGTATCGACTACGGCGAAGATCGAAGACGAGCTCCACGCCAGGCACTTCACGTACTACACGAGCCACGTGTCGGATCCGTTGCCGGCCGAAGCCGGCTTGGCGGTGCTGAAGGTGATCGCCGAAGAGCATCTGGTGGCGCGCGCGCGCGAGATGGGCGCCTACCTCAGGCGACGCCTCGACGGCCTCGGGGAGAAATACGACGTCATCGGCGACGTTCGGGGCGTCGGCCTGTTGCTGGGGGTCGAACTGGTGACCGATCGGGCTTCGAAAACCCCGGCGCACGAGCTCGGCGCGCTGACGACGCGGAAGTGCTTCGAATACGGACTCAGCATGAACATCCGGCGGCGTCCGGAGCGCGGGGCCGTCTGGCGCATCGCGCCGCCGTTGACCGTGTCGACCGACGAGATCGACCGCGCCGTCGAGATCCTCGACCGGGCGTTGCGCGAGAGCCTCGATCGAGCGCCGCGGCCCGCAGTTTCCGCCGTCTCGGCGCCGGCGCACTGAGACGGAAACCGGACCGAAGGCGCCGGTTTTCCCGGTCCGGGCGGCGCCTCTGTTCGACGGACTTCGGATCTCATCCTCTTCGGGAGTGACCATGACTCGCACGCTGCTCCTCATCCTCGCCGGTCTCGTCGCGGGCCACGTCGACGCGCAAACGGCCCTGCCGGACACGCTGACGAAGGTTCGTCAGACGGGATCCCTCACGCTCGGCTATCGCGAATCCTCGCCGCCTTTCAGCTACATCGACGATCAGCAGAGGCCGGTCGGATTCTCGCTCGACCTGTGCGACCAAATCGTGTCGGGCGTCCGGCGGCACCTCGGGCTTCGGGAGCTCAAGGTGGCCTACCAGCCGGTCACGGCGGCGAATCGAATCCCGTTGTTGCAGAACGGCACGATCGACCTGGAGTGCGGTTCGACGACCAACACGATCGCCCGGCAGAAGGTGGTCTCGTTCCTGCTCACGACGTTCGTGACCGGGACCAGCGTGATGGTCAAGTCGTCGAACGGAGCTTCCGGTTTGCGCGACCTCAAGGGAGAGACGGTCGCGCTGACTTCGGGGACGAACAACATCAACGCGATCCAGGCCGCGAACCAGCGGGATTCGCTGGGCTTGAAGATCATCTACGGGAAAGATCACGCCGAATCGCTGCTCCTGCTCGAAACCGGCCGAGCGGCGGCGTTCAGCACCGACGAGATCCTCCTCTACAGCCTGCGAGCGAACGCCGCCAATCCGAAGCAGTTCAAGGTCGTCGGCGAACTCCTGTCGGAAGAGCCGTACGGCATCATGGTCCGGAAGGACGATCCTTCGTTCAAGGCGCTCGGCGACGACATCCTGCGCGGCCTGTTCAAGGACGGGTCGTACGGGCGGATCTACGCGAAGTGGTTCACCTCGCCGATCCCGCCGAAGGGCGTCAATCTGGAGTTGCCGATGAGCCCCGAGGTGCGGGCGATCGTGGCCAATCCCAGCGACCGGGGTTCCTGACGCCCAGGGATGACCCGCGCCATCGCGCGGAGGCGCGCCGCGTCGGACGGGTAGGCGCCCGCCGCCGGGCGTGACAGGCCCTGCGATCGAGGCGGGCAATGGGGCGATCACCTCGCCCGGCGCGCCTCTCGGTGCGGCCGGGCGAACGCTTCGCTGCCGCATCGTCATCGACGGTCCGCGAGGTTGGACGCGTCGGGGTCGCGCAGGGCTTCCCTCGTGATCAGCCGGACCGGCCGTTCGCCGCGACCGGCACCCGACGGGATCGGGGGCGCACGACACCGGCCGCCTCGAGTGTTTGAACGATCAGCGCGCCTCCGCTCCGTAGCCGACCGGGTGCCGACGACGTATCATCGGCGAGAGGGCACGAATGCGAGGCATGTTCCTTGCATGCCGTCTGACCACCATTGCACGAGCCCGCCGTCCCGACGCCATGATCCGCCGACTCGCCGCAGCGTTTGCCCTCGGGGCGCTCGCCACCGCCGCCTGGGCCCAGGCGCCGCAGCAGGAACTGGTGTTCGCCGTCACCGAAGGGGTGACCTACCAGGCGACGCCCAAGGAGATCCGCGACAAGTTCGCTCCGATCGCCCAGGTCCTCGCGACCGCCACCGGCCGCCGCGTGCGGACCGTCCTGGTGCCCGCCTACGACGACGCCCGCGCCGGGCTCAAGACCCAGGAGTTCGACGTCGCGTTCCTGCATCCGGCGCACATCCCGATGGCCGAGATCAAGGCCGGCCGCTACAAGGCCGTCGCGTGGACGCAGGGCTTCACCGAGTACACGGCTTCGATGCTGATGACCGCGGACCGGCCGTACAAGTCGATGGACGACCTGAAGGGCCGCACCGTCGTCACGCCCGACCCCGACTCGATCACCGCGTGGATGGTCCGCGCGATGTTCCGTGCGGAGAACGTCCAGACGACCAAGGAGCGCGAACCGACGCCTTCGACCGTCCGCGTCATCACGACCCGTTACCAGGATGCGGTCCCGTTCTACCTCGAGAACCAGTTCGCGCAGGTCGGCGTCACCGCGTCGAACGCCGTGGTCCGGGGTTGGACCGCGAAGGGCGGCAAGGTGCTGCTCAGATCCCGCCCGGTGCCGATCAAGCAGTTCATCGTCTCCACGCGCCTGCCCGCGTCCGACCAGCAGAAGATCCGCGACGCACTGCTCGGCCTCAAGGACGCGAAGGGCGGCCAGCAGGTGCTGGAAACCGTCGGATACAAGGGCTTCGTCCCGCCCAACCCCGAGATCGAGTCCTCGGTCATCGCCTGGCTCGGGCTGTAGCGTCGCCCTATTCCCGCGGACCCGTGCGGGCCGCACTCGCTGCCCTGTCGCGGCCGTTGACGGCGCGCCGGTTCCGCTTGATCGAACGCGGGACAATCGGGCACCATGCCGCGCCCGGAGAGTTCGATGACCCGTTCCCGCACACCTCCTGCCGCCGGCGGGGCAGCGCGCGCCGCCCCGACTGATCACGGCGTCGTCGCCAACCGTACCTACGCCGAACTCGCCGTCGGCGATCGCGAAACGATCCGGCACACGATGACCGCGACCGAGATCGAGGGGCTCGCGCTCGTCGCGGGCGAACTCGACCCGTTCCACGTCGAAGGCAGCCGCGAGCGCGAGGGTCCGGTGGCGCCGGGCGCTGCGGCGATCGCGATGGTGTCGAACCTGCTGTTGCGTCGCCTCCCTGGGCCGGGGACGACGATCGCCGACACCGCGATGCATTACGCCGGTTCGATCGCGGTCGGGGACGAACTCACCGCGACGGTCACCGTGCGGCAGAAGACCGCGAAGGGGCGCCGCGTCGCCTTCGCCTGCCGCTGCGAGAACCAGCGCGGCGAGGTGCTGGTCGAGGGCCTCGCGCACGTGATCGCGCCGGCTTCGCGCCTCGCGTACACGCCGATCGCCACGCCTTCGCTCATCCTGCGGCGCAACGACGGTTTCGCGAAGATCCTGCGCCGCTGCGCCGGACTGCCGCCGGTGCGCTGCGCGGTCGTGCACCCCTGCGACCGTGACTCGCTCGCCGGCGCGCTCGAGGCCGCGAAGCGCAGGCTGATCGTCCCGGTGCTGGTCGGACCGCTGAAGAAGATCCGCGCCGCCGCGACAGAGGCGCAGGTCTCGCTCGCCGGCGTCGAGACGCACGACACCGAGCACAGTCACGCGGCCGCCGCGCTCGCGGTCGAACTCGCGCGCAACGGCAAGGTCGACGCGCTGATGAAGGGGAGCTTGCACACCGACGAGCTGATGGGGGCGATCGTGCCCTCCGCAACGGGACTGCGCACCGCGCGCCGGGTGAGCCACGTCTTCGTGATGGACGTGCCGACCTATCCGCGCCTGCTCTTCGTGACCGACGCCGCGGTCAACATCTTCCCGACGCTCGACGACAAGGTCGACATCGCGCAGAACGCGATCGACCTGGCGTGCGTGCTCGGCGTCGAGACGCCGAGGCTCGCGGTCCTCTCGGCGGTCGAGACGGTGACGCCGAAGATCGAGTCGACGCTGCACGCCGCGGCGCTGTGCAAGATGGCCGAGCGCGGGCAGATCGCGGGCGGACTCCTGGACGGACCGCTCGCGTTCGACAACGCGGTGTCCGAACACGCCGCGCGCGCGAAGGGCATCGCCGGGGCGGTCGCCGGCCGCGCCGACATCCTGCTCGTGCCCGACCTGGAGGCGGGCAACATGGTGGCGAAGCAGCTCCAGTACCTCGCCGGCGCGGACGCCGCAGGCATCGTGCTCGGAACACGCGTGCCGATCGTGCTCACCTCGCGCGCGGACAGCGTGCGGACCCGGCTCGCCTCCGCCGCGGTCATGGCGCTCGTCGCGCACGCGAAGCGCGCCGTGGTGCCGCGATGAGCGACGCGATCCTCGTCCTCAACGCGGGATCGTCGAGCCTCAAGTTCTCGCTGTTCCTCGAGCGGCCGGCCCTCGAACTCGAACTGCGCGGGCAGGTCGAGGGGCTGGGCACCGCGCCGCGCTTCGTCGCGAAGGATCCGGCGGGTGGCGTCGTCGCGCAGAAGGCCTGGGACGGCGCGAAGGCGCTCGACCACGCCGGCGCGATCGACCACCTGATGGCGTTCCTCGCGGAGCGCGTCTCGCGCGAGGCGCTGCGCGCGGTCGGGCATCGCGTCGTGCACGGCGGAACGCGCTACGCCGCGCCGGTACGCGTCGATGCGGGCGTGATCGACGAGTTGGCGAAGCTGATCCCGCTCGCGCCGCTGCACCAGCCGCACAACCTGACGCCGATCCGCGCGATCGCCGCGCGCATGCCCGCGTTGCCGCAGATCGCGTGCTTCGACACCGCGTTCCACCAGAGCGCCCCGGCGCTCGCGCAGGCGTTCGCGCTGCCGCCCGAGATCACCGATCGGGGCGTGCGCCGTTACGGCTTCCACGGACTCTCCTACGAGTACATCGCCGACGCGATGCGCGCCGTCGACGCGAAGGCCGCCGCGGGCCGCATGGTGGTGGCGCACCTCGGCAACGGCGCGTCGATGTGCGCGATCGCGGGCGGCAGGAGCGTCGCGTCGACGATGGGCTTCACCGCGCTCGACGGGCTCGTGATGGGCACGCGGCCGGGCAACGTGGATCCCGGCGTGCTGATCTGGCTGATGGACGAGATGGGCATGGGGCCGCGCGACCTCGAAGCGCTCCTCTACCACCGCTCCGGGCTCCTGGGCGTCTCCGGCGTCTCGTCGGACATGCGCACGCTGCTCGCGAGCGGAGAGCCGCGCGCGAAACTCGCGGTCGACCTCTTCTGCTACCGCATCGGCCGCGAGCTGGGCTCGCTCGTCGCGGCGCTCGGCGGCATCGATGCGCTCGTGTTCACCGGAGGCATCGGCGAGCACGCGGCGCCGGTGCGCGCGGCGGTCGTGCGCGGGGCGCGCTGGCTCGGACTCGAACTCGACGAGGCGGCCAATGCGGCGGGCGTGTCGAAGATCTCGGTGTCGGGCTCGCATGTGAGCGCGTACGTCGTGCCGACCGACGAGGAGCTGATGATCGCGCGGCACGTTCAGGCCGCGGTGGCCGGACCGCGCGGCACATAGCCCCGGTTCCGGTGCGGGCGTATCATCGGGCGATGGACGCGCACCGGATCGAGAAGGACGCGATGGGCGAAGTCCGCGTGCCCGCTGACCACCTGTGGGGCGCGCAGACCCAGCGCTCGATCGACAACTTCCCGATCGGCGTCGGCCGCTTTCACTGGGGCCGGCCGGTGATCCGCGCGTTCGGCCTGGTCAAGCTCGCCGCCGCGCTCGCGAACGTCAAGCTCGGCGTGCTGGCGAAGGACAAGGCGGAGCTGATCGAGCGCGCCGCGCGCGAGGTCATCGACGGCAAGCTCGACGGCGAGTTCCCGCTGGTCGTGTTCCAGACCGGCTCGGGTACGCAGTCGAACATGAACGCGAACGAGGTGATCGCGAACCGCGCGATCCAGCTCGCGGGCGGCAGGGTGGGCTCGAAGGCCCCGGTCCATCCGAACGACGACGTGAACCGCAGCCAGTCGTCGAACGACACGTTCCCCGCGGTGATGCACGTCGCGCTCGTCGAGGAGATCGACCACCGCCTGCTGCCCGCGATCGACCGCCTGGTCGCGACGCTGGACGCGAAGTCGAAGAACTTCGCCGACGTCGTGATGCTCGGCCGCACCCACCTGATGGACGCCACACCGGTGACGCTCGGCCAGGTGGTCGGCGGCTGGGCCGCGCAATTGCGCGAGGGCCGCGGCTACGTCGTGCAGGGGCGCGATGCGCTGCTGCCGATCGCGCTGGGCGGCACGGCCGTGGGCACCGGCTTGAACGCACCGGCGGGCTTCGCGGAGGCGGTCGCGGCCGAACTCGCCGCGCTGACCGGCGCGCGGTTCATCACCGCGCCCGACAAGTTCGCGGCGCTGTCCGCGCACGACGCGGTGGTGCAGGCCAGCGCCGCGGTGCGCACGCTCGCCGGCGCGGCGATGAAGATCGCGAACGACGTCCGCTTCCACGCGAGCGGGCCGCGCGCGGGGTTAGGCGAGATCACGATTCCCGACAACGAGCCCGGTTCGTCGATCATGCCGGGCAAGGTCAACCCGACGCAGTGCGAGGCGCTGACGATGGTCGCCGCGCGCGTGTTCGGCAACGACGCGACCGTCGCGTTCGCCGGCACGCAGGGCCACTTCCAGTTGAACGTCTACAAGCCGGTGATGCTGCACGGCGCGCTCGAGTCGATCGAGCTTCTCGCCGACGCGCTCGCCTCGTTCGACCTGCGCTGCGCGCGCGGCATCGAGCCGCTGCGCGAGCACCTGCGCGCGAACCTGGAGCGCTCGCTGATGCTCGTCACCGCGCTCAACCCGCACATCGGCTACGAGAACGCCGCGAAGATCGCGCAGAAGGCGCACCGCGAGGGCACGAGCCTGCGCGAGGCGGCGCTCGCGCTCGGGCTCGTGTCCGGCGCGGACTTCGATCGCTGGGTCGATCCGGCGGCGATGACGCGGCCCGATCCGCTCGCGCGCTGACCCTGCCGGAGCGGCAGACGTGCACCGCTCCGGCGCGACCGCAGCGCAGTCTTGATCGCGCCGCTGTTTGGCGCGAAGCTATCGACTCCCGCTCCTCCCCCATGTCCTCAGAACCGAACTCCTGGCGCGACTGGATCGGCCGCACCGAGGCGCACACCGACCTCGTGACGGCGGCGCCGCTCTTCGCGCTGTCGGCCACCCTCGACCGCGACGACGCGAGGCCCGGACCCGGAAGCGAGGTGCCGCCGCTGTGGCACTGGCTGTACTTCATGCCGGTCGCGAAGGCGCGCGACATCGGTCCGGACGGGCACCCGAAGCGCGGCGGCTTCCTGCCGCCGGTGCCGCTGCCGCGCCGCATGTGGGCCGGTGCGCGACTCACCTTCGCGCATGCGCTGCGCGTCGGCGACGAGGTGACGCGCCGGTCGCGCATCGCGGACGTGACGACGAAGGAAGGGCGCAGCGGCACCCTGGTGTTCGTGACCGTCCACCACGAGTACCTCGATGCGCGGGGCGTGGCGATCACCGAGGAGCACGACATCGTCTACCGCGACATGCCGCCGCCGGGGACGCCCTCGCCGGCCGCGAAGTCCGTGCCCGCGCCCTCGGGCGAAACCTACGCGCGCGAGATCGCTCCGGACCCGGTGCTCCTGTTTCGCTACTCGGCGCTCACCTTCAACGGCCACCGGATCCACTACGACCGCAGCTACGTGACCGGCGTCGAGGGTTACCCGGGACTCGTCGTGCACGGGCCGCTCATCGCGACGCTGCTCCTCGACAATCTGCGCCGCCATCAGCCGGGCGCGCGGGTGAAGGCGTTCCGCTTCAAGGCGGTGAGCCCGCTCTTCGACATCCACCGCTTCACCGTGTGCGGCCGCGCGGACGACGCGCATGGCCACACGTTGTGGGCGCGCAACCACGAAGGCGGCCTCGCCATGGAAGCCGCCGCCGAACTCGCCTGACCTTCCCGCGGAACACGCCATGATCAAGCACCAGAGCGACCAGTACCAGGACATCCGCGACGCGGTTCGCGCGCTGTGCGCCGAGTTCCCCGACGAGTACCACCGCAAGGTCGACGAGGCGCGCGGCTATCCGGAGGCGTTCGTCGACGCGCTCACCAAGGCCGGCTGGCTCGCCGCGCTGATTCCGCAGGAGTACGGCGGCTCGGGCCTGGGGCTCGCCGAGGCCTCGGTCATCATGGAGGAGATCAACCGCTCCGGCGGCAACTCCGGCGCCTGCCACGGCCAGATGTACAACATGGGCACGCTGCTCCGCCACGGTTCGGAGGCGCAGAAGCAGAAGTACCTGCCGAGGATCGCGAGCGGAGAGCTCCGCCTGCAGTCGATGGGCGTCACCGAGCCCACGACCGGCACCGACACGACCAAGATCAAGACGACCGCGGTGAAGAAGGGCGATCGCTACGTCGTCAACGGCCAGAAGGTCTGGATCTCGCGCGTGCAGCACTCCGACCTCATGATCCTGCTCGCGCGCACCACGCCGCTGCCCGAAGTCCGCAAGAAGTCCGAGGGCATGTCGATCTTCCTCGTCGACCTGCACCACGCCGTCGGTCACGGGCTCACCGTGCGCCCGATCGCGAACATGGTGAACCACGAGACCAACGAACTGTTCTTCGAGAACCTCGAAATCCCCGCCGAGAACCTGATCGGCCAGGAGGGCAGGGGATTCAAGTACATCCTCGACGGGCTGAACGCCGAGCGCACGCTGATCGCCGCCGAGTGCATCGGCGACGGCTACTGGTTCATCGATCGCATCGCGAAGTACGCGAACGAGCGCGTGGTGTTCAACCGCCCGATCGGCCAGAACCAGGGCGTGCAGTTCCCGATCGCCGAGGCCTACATCGAGGTCGAGGCGGCGAACCTGATGCGCTTCCGGGCCTGCGAGCTCTTCGACGCGCACAAGCCCTGCGGCGCCGAGGCGAACATGGCGAAGTACCTCGCGGCCAAGGCGTCGTGGGAGGCGGCCAACGTCTGCCTGCAGTTCCACGGCGGCTTCGGATTCGCGAACGAGTACGACGTCGAGCGCAAGTTCCGCGAGACGCGGCTCTACCAGGTCGCGCCGATCTCGACCAACCTGATCCTGTCGCACGTCGCCGAGCACACGCTCGGCCTCCCGCGATCGTTCTGACGGAGGTTACGGTGCGCGCGCTCGAAGGCATCACCGTCGTCACGCTGGAGCACGCGATCGCCGCGCCGTTCTGCACGCGCCAGCTCGCCGACCTGGGCGCGCGCGTGATCAAGGTCGAGCGGCCGGGCGTGGGCGACTTCGCGCGCGCCTACGACGGCCGCGTGCGCGGGCTCGCCTCGCATTTCGTCTGGTCGAACCGCAGCAAGGAGAGCCTGACGCTCGACGTCAAGCACCCGGAAGCCGCCGCGATCCTCTCGAAGCTCCTCGCGAAGGCCGATGTGCTGGTGCAGAATCTCGCGCCCGGCGCGGCGGCGCGGCTCGGGCTCTCGTACGAGGCGCTCGCGCCGGCGCACCCGAAGCTCGTCGTCTGCGACATCTCGGGCTACGGCGCCGACGGTCCCTACCGCGACAAGAAGGCCTACGACCTCCTGATCCAGAGCGAGTCGGGCTTCGTGTCGATCACCGGCTCGCCCGACGAACCCGCGAAGGCCGGCTGCTCGATCGCCGACATCGCGGCCGGCATGTACGCGTACACGAACATCCTGGCCGCGCTGATCGAGCGCGGTCGCACCGGCCGCGGCAAGGGCATCGACGTGTCGATGCTGGAGAGCATGGTCGAGTGGATGAGCTACCCGCTCTACTACGCGTTCGACGGCGCCGAGCCGCCGCCGCGCGCGGGCGCCGCGCACGCGACGATCTACCCCTACGGCCCGTTCCCGACCGGCGACGGCAAGACGGTGATGCTGGGGCTGCAGAACGAGCGCGAGTGGCAGGTGTTCTGCGCGAAGGTCCTGGGCAAGCCCGATCTCGCCACCGACGCGCGCTTCGCCTCCAACGCGAAGCGCACCGCGTCGCGCGAGGCGCTGCGCAAGCTGATCGTCGCCGAGTTCGCGGGGCTCTCCGCCGAGCAGGTGGTCGCGCGGCTCGACGACGCGCAGATCGCGAACGCGCGCGTCAACACGATGTCGGATGTCTGGGAGCACCCGCAGTTGAAGGCCCGCAAGCGCTGGGTGCAGGTCGACACGCCCGCCGGTCCGATCCCGGCGCTGCTGCCCCCCGGCGTGCCCGACGCCGCGAGCACGCGCATGGATGCGGTCCCCGCGCTCGGCGGGCACACCAACGCGATCCTCGCCGAACTGGGCTACGGCGAAGCCGCGATCGCGAAGCTCGCGAGCGAGAAGGCGATATGAACGCACGCTCGCCGGTCGAGCAGGGTGCGGCGACGCGCGAGGCGGCGCTCGCGGCGTTCGCGTCGAGCCTCGACCTGTCGGCGGTGCCGCCGGCGGTGGTGCTGCGCGCGCAGGAGCTGATGATCGATTGGCTGGGCTCCGCGCTCGCCGGCAAGGGTGCGCGGCCGGTCGAGGCGATCGTGCGCTTCGCCGAGGCGATGGGGCCCGCCGACGGCCCGTCCGAGATCCTGATCCGCCGCCGCGGCACGAGCCCGCTCCTGGCGGCGATGGCGAACGGCGCGGCGTCGCACTACGCCGAGCAGGACGACGTGCACAACGGCTCGGTGTTCCATCCGGCGACCGTCGTGTTCCCGCCCGCGCTCGCGGTGGCGCAAGCCGAAGGCGCGAGCGGGGCGGAGCTCCTCGCGGCTTGCATCGCGGGCTACGAAGTCGGCATCCGCGTCGGCGAGTTCCTCGGGCGCTCGCACTACAAGGTGTTCCACACCACCGGCACGGCGGGCACGCTCGCGGCGGCGGCGGCGGTCGGTCGCCTGCTGCGGCTCACGCCCGCGCAGATGCTCGACGCGTTCGGCTCCGCGGGCACGCAGTCGGCGGGGCTGTGGGAGTTCCTGCGCGACGGCGCGGATTCGAAGCAGTTGCACACCGCCCACGCGTCGGCCGCGGGACTCACGGCGGCGTACCTCGCGCGCGACGGCGTCACCGGCGCGAAGCGCATCCTCGAGGGCGCGCAGGGTCTCGCCGCCGGCATGTCGAGCGACGCGGACCCCGCGAAGCTCGACGACCGGCTCGGCGCGCGCTGGACGCTCGCCGAGACGTCGTTCAAGTTCCACGCCGCCTGCCGCCACACGCATCCGGCGGCCGACGCGCTGCAGCAGGTGATGCGCGCGCACCATCTTCGCGCCGAGGACGTGAACCGCGTCGTCGCGCACGTGCACCAGGGCGCGATCGACGTGCTCGGCCCGGTCGTCGATCCGGCGACCGTGCACCAGTCGAAGTTCTCGATGGGAACGGTGCTCGGCATGATCGCGGTGGAAGATCGGGCGGGGCTCGCGGAGTTCGACGGCCACTGGCGCGATCCGCGCGTCGTCGCGTTCCGCGAGCGCGTCGCGATGACGCTCGACGACGAGGTCGATCGCGCGTACCCGGCGCGCTGGATCGGCAAGGTCGAGGTCGAGACGAACGACGGCCGGACGCTCGCGGGCCGCGTCGACGAGCCGAAGGGTGATCCCGGCAACACGCTCGCGCCCGACGAGCTCGAGGACAAGGCGGTGCGGCTCGCGCGCTACCGCGACGGCGCGACCGAACCCGAGATGCGCCGCGCGATCGCCGCGATCCGCGCGCTCCCGACGACGCCGCGCGTCGGACCTCTCCTCGCCTGAAACGGCCGGCCCGCCATGACGCCGCGTTCCTACCTGTTCGTCCCCGCGAGCCGTCCCGAACGCATCGGCAAGGCGCTCGCCGCCGGGGCGGGCGCGGTGATCGTCGATCTCGAGGACGCGGTGGCGCCGGACGCCAAGCTCGAGGCGCGCCACGCCCTCGCGAACTGGCTCGCGCAGGCGTCCGGCTCCATCCTCGTGCGCGTGAACGCGGCGGACAGCGACTGGTTCGCCGACGACCTCGCGCTGTGCGGTCATGCGTCGGTGGCGGGCGTCGTGCTGCCGAAGGCCGAACGGCGCGCCGATCTCGCGCACGCCTCGGCGATCGCCGCGGGCAAGCGGCTCTATCCGCTGATCGAGACCGCGGCGGGCTACGACGCGGTGCGCAACCTCGCGTCCTCGCCGGGCGTCGAGCGGCTGGTGTTCGGCTCGATCGACTTCCAGGTCGATCTCGGCATCGACGGCGAGGAGGACGAGCTGCTGATGTTCCGCACCGGGCTCGTGCTCGCCTCGCGGCTCGCGGGCCTGCGCTCGCCGGTCGACGGCGTGTCCACCGCGATCGACGACGCGGACGCCCTGCGAGCCGACGTCGTGCGCTCGAAGAAGCTCGGCTTCGGCGCGAAGCTCTGCATCCATCCGAAGCAGGTCGCCGTGGTCAACGCCGCCTACCGGCCGAGCGACGCCGAGCGCGACTGGGCACAGCGCGTGCTCGACGCCACGGCGAAATCGGGCGGCGCCGCGGTCGCCGTCGACGGCAAGATGGTCGACAAGCCGGTGATCCTGCGCGCGCGCTCGATCCTGGACGAAGGCGATCCCGATCGCTGAACCGACATCAGGGGCCTGCGATGCAATCGAAGCAGCACTGGGAGAGCGTCTACGCGGGCAACCCCGCCGACCGGGTGAGCTGGTACCAGCCGCACGCGGCGCTGTCGATGCGGCTGATCGCGGAGGCGGGCATCGCGCCCGACGGCGAGATCATCGACGTCGGCGGAGGCGCCTCGACGCTCGTCGACGATCTCCTCGACGCCGGACATCGCGCGATCACGGTGCTCGACCTGTCGGGCGCGGCGCTCGCGACGGCGAAGGCGCGGCTGGGCCCGCGCGAGGGCGCGATCCGGTGGATCGAAGGCGACGTCACGCGGGTGGAACTCGCGCGCCATCGCTACGATCTGTGGCACGATCGTGCCGTGTTCCACTTCCTGACCGATCCGGCCGATCGCGCGGCCTACCGCGCGCAGGTCCTGCGCGCGGTGAAGCCGGGAGGCCACGTCGTGATGGCGACCTTCGCCGAAGACGGTCCTTCGGAGTGCAGCGGACTGCCGGTCATGCGCTACAGTCCCGGCAGGTTGCACGCGGAGTTCGGCGCGGCGTTCGAACTGCTCGAGCATCGTCGCGAGGAACACCGGACGCCTTCAGGCGCGCGGCAGGCGTTCGTCTACTGTTTCTGCCGCCGGTTGACGTCCTGATGCGGCGCGGATTCCGTTCATCCCGATGACCGACCGACCCCAGGCGGACCCCGTCGCGCGTCTCAAGGCGTTCTGGAACTCGCGCTACGCGAACGCCGGCGGCGAGTTCGTCTACGGCACCGAGCCCAACGCGTTCCTCGTGGCGTTCGCCGGCCGACTCGCGCCGGGCGGCAAGGTGCTGTGCCTCGCCGACGGCGAGGGCCGCAACTCGGTGTGGCTCGCGAAGCGGGGTTTCGACGTGAGCGCGGTCGACGTGGCCGAAGAGGGCGTGGCGAAGGCGCGCGCACTCGCCGCGCGCGAAGGCGTGCGCCTCGACGCATCGGTCGCCGACGTCACGCGCTTCGACTTCGGCGACGCGCGCTACGACGCGATCGTGTCGATCTTCCTGCACCTGCCGGCGAAGGCGCGACGCGCGATGCACCGGCGCGCCCTCGCGGGACTCGCACCGGGCGGCGTGTTCGTCTACGAAGCCTACGGACCCGAACAGTTGCGCTACGGCACCGGCGGCCCGCCGGAGCCGGAACTCCTCCATCCGCTCGACGACGTGCTCGCGGACTTCGAAGGCGCCTCGATCGAGCACGCGTTCACCGGCGTGCGGACGGTGCTCGAAGGCCGCGGCCACCGCGGCGACGGCCAGGTCGTGCAGGTGATCGCGCGACGTTGACCGCCGCCGACCGCCGTCACGACGATGCCGAGCGCGACGGCCTGATCGTCGCGGGCGTGACGCGGCTCGCTGCCGCTAGCGCCGCGCGCATCCGAGCCCGGCGTCGCGTTCGTTGCGCAGGCGCGCGAATGCAGTGTGGCGCAGGTACACGGGGGGCCATGAAGGTGCTTCTTCCGACGCTGCCGGTGATTGCCGCCGGAACGGTCACCACCGCGGTGGCACTGCCGGTCGTCGCGCAATCGGTCGAACCCGCCTCCACGCCGATAGAGCGCATGCCGACGATGCGCGTGATCCGAAGTGACGCCAGGCTGTTCAGGCGCACCGGCGATATCCCCCAAAGCGGCGCCTGTCAGGCCGACCCTTCCGCGGCCACGTCCCCCTGTTCCTTCTACTGGGGCATCCAGCGAGTCGCGGGCGCCCATGCCGTGCGCTGGCAGATCGCCACGCAACCCTTCCCGCCCTACCGGGGCGGTACGGCGGGCGACTTCAATCCTCCCGGCTTGCTCGCGCAGGGCAGTGCAGGCGGCATGACGGGTCGGTTCGAAGGCGACTTCAAGCAGCTGCTCGCGAAACGTGCGCCGGCGCAACGCGGACGGCAAGAGCCGTTCAACGTGCGTTCACGCCGGCGGAATCGATCCCGCGGACCGAGGCGATGACCGCGCATCCGCCGAAACCGGAGCTGTCCCTGTCGATCGGTGTCTTCGGGCATCGACCGAATCGGCTGCCGGGCGCCGCGCTTGATCGCGTCGCGGAGGACATCGCGGCGGTCCTCGATGCGCTCGAGACCGAGGCCGCCGCTGCGGGACTGCGTCATCGCGACGTGTTTGCCCCCGGAAAACCGGAACTCACCATCGTCTCGGCGCTCGCCGAAGGAGCCGATCGGATGGTCGCCGAGGCGGGTATTGTGCGCGGCCTTCATCTCGATGCTCCACTGCCGTTTCCTGTCGACGCCTACGCCCTGGATTTTCGGAGCGAAGCGGCGCTCGCGGAGTATCACGATCTCCTCGGCAAGGCGCGTCGCGTCCTGGAACTGCCGGGCTCTCGTGCCGCCAGGTCAGCGGCGTATGAGCGGGTCGGCGTGACGATTCTTGGCGTCAGCGACTTCGTGATCGCGATCTGGGACGGGGGCGCGGCCGCGGGGCGCGGGGGAACGACCTCGATGGTGACGGCGGCGATGCGCATGGGCATGCCTATCGTCCACATCGATGCGACCGGGGCCGTGCGACCGCGCGTCCTCTGGGGCGGCTTTGCCAGGATGCCTGCGCATGCCGAGACCTTGGACAGCCTTCCGGCGTTGAGCCTCGACGTCGGCATGCGCCGCCTTGTCGACGAGCTTGTCCGTCCCCCAAGCGAGGCCGAGGAACGCCGTCACCTCGAACGCTACTATGGTGAACGGGCGCGCCGGTTCAACGTGCGGATCGAGTTTCCCATGCTGATGGCACTCGCCGGAGTCCGCAGGCTCTGCCGCGCCGATCTATGGCCCAGGAATGCTCGGGCAACGGCCGAAGCGTATTGCGCACCCGCTACGGCCCTCCTCGCTTCGACCGGAATGTCGACGCCAACCGACACCGCGCTCTCGTATGGCTGGGCGAGCGCCGTCGGCGGGTATTTCGGGCAGGTGTTTCGCAGCGCCTACGTGTCCAACTTCGTTTTCGGCGCGTTGTCCGTCGCTGCGGCCGCCGCATCGCTGATCATGGGTGCCGCCCACAACCTCGCCATCGTGGAGGTCCTGCTGATGGGGCTCGTGATCCTCAACACCTGGATCGGACGTCACGCGGGCTGGCACCGGCGCTGGATCGAGGCGCGCGAGATTGCCGAACGTCTGCGCGTCGCCACCTGCGTCTGGGCGCTCGCGGATCGTCCCGCCGCATTCCGCGGCGAAGAGCCCACGTGGACGGGCTGGTACGCCCGCGCCTTCGTGCGGATGCAGGGCCTGCGTTCCGGCGCGCTCGACGGGGCCGGCCTGGAGGAGGCGCGACGGCTGCTCGTCGATCTGCTCGCGGATCAGCGCAACTACCATCACGGCACCGCGGTCCGCATGGGGACACTCGAGCGCCGGCTCGAGAGCTTCGGCCTCGCCCTGTTCATCCTGACCGCCGCGATCGCGCTCGACCATGCCACCGGTGGACACGGGCTTCACGCGGTCGTGCCGCACGGCGTCAACGCCGGCCTTCTCGGCACGACGCTGGGCGCTGCGCTGCCCGCACTGGCGGTGGCGAGTTATGGCATCCGGGTCATCGGCGACATCGACGGCATTGCGCGCCGCTCGGAGCATGCCCGTGCGGTACTGGACGAACTTCACGGCCTCGCGTCGGCCGAGCCTCCCGACCTCGTGCTACTCCGGGCTCGGGCGCGTTCGACGGTCGACGCCATGCTCGGGGACGTCGCGAACTGGCGCCTTTCCGCCGAGAGCCGACCGCTGGCACTGCCTGGCTGATTACCCGCGCGATCGGGCGCTCACGCCGTCTTGGCTTCGGGTGCGACGAACTCGTCGTCGATCGCGACTGCAATGGCGATCAGGTACACCTCGAGGGATGAATTGCTCGCGCGCGTTGCGATGACCTTGCCGGCGGGCATCAGCTCCACGAGGAGAAGGTCACGGGTGTCGATGCTGCGCAACGCAGGTGACCATTCGGTGTTGGCCAATGAGTTCACGACGTTGGTCCAGCGATCCTGACGGGACGAAAAGTGCCGCTGATTCCAGAATCGGGCCGGGCGCCCCTCCGGGGGGACGAGGATCACCAGATGTTGCGACCGATTCTTCTCGAGGATCCGGTGGAGCTCCCACTGGATCCACTGGGTGGAACCGGCAATCATCACGATGAGGAGCGACTCCTCGATCCAGCCGAGGACCGCGTCCTGCCATTCCCGGTCGGGAAGATAGGCACGGGCGGCCCCGATCTGCGGAAGCTTCTCTCCTGGCTCGCCGACGGCAATGAGAGGGCCCAACGTCTGGAAGCTGCCGGCGATCGCCTGCTCGAAGCGGCGTGCGACGTTGATGTCCCAGAGGAAATAGCGCCGGCGCTGTGGCGCCATCAGCCGGTCGTCGCGGAAGGACCGCAGAAGGAGAACGGGACGTCGCGGATCCTGCGTGCGAACCTCGGCGATGGAGGGCTGCCTCGCTCGCGCGGCGCGCACGAAGAAGATGCTGGATGCGACCATCACGGGAAGGCCGATCACCGTCGAGACGAAGAGGAAGACCAGCAGCCCACCACCCACCAGACTCCAGGCGATGGTCGTTTGCTGACGTGACTTCTTGCGCATGACGGGGTCGGCGGTTGGCCTGATCGCAACGCGCGGACCCAACGTGGCGGCAAAGCGCTGCACCCGATCGAGCAGCTTGCGCAGCGGAATCCCGGCGCGCGGGACGATCCGATCGAGATCGCCCGGCGACAGGTCGGCCTCGCTCACGAACCCGCTGATGTCCGATTCGAGCCGAACCCGATTGCGAATCACAAAGAAAGCGACGGCGACGCACGCGACGATCACGATGAGAAACAAGACGGCCCCGCCGGCCCGCTCGAATGCCGGGCCGAGTTGCGAGACGAGATACCAGAGGAAGACGAGACTCGCGAGCGCGGCGAGGGAGCCCAGGGCTATTGCAAGCGCCAGCGCCGCAGGGCCCCAGACGCGGCGCCCCTTGTAAGTCTCGCCGAAGGCCGACAGATCGACCCACGTGACGTTCGACGCCCCGATGGCATCGGTGCGATCGTTGCCCATGTTGACCTCCCTCGCCTGTGGCAATCGGGTTCGTGCGGTCCCTTCCGATGTCGGGTCGGGATGCCGCGCCCGATCATCACCTTGCGGGCGGCGTCGTCTCGGCCGCCGCGGTGCCGCCTGCGTTGGGCCAGCACGTAGCACAGACATTCCTCGACGCCCGCCGTCGACAGCGTCTCACCGGGTCGCAGGGTGAGCGCCGGAACCGTGGACTCGCCCTCGCGTCGCGTAGCGCAGCCGCCGCTCTTCGCGTATTCGCCCGACGGGCAGGACCACCAGCTGCTGCGGCAGCCGCGGATTCGTTCGAATACGCCGCGTGCCTCGTCGGCGACGCCGGCGACATGCACCAGCAGCTGGTCGCCGTGCCGCTCCATCCCGAGGTTCATCTGTCCTCCTTCGCTGCGGCCGGCCGCAGCGTCATCCTTGCGGCAGGGGCTCACTTTAGCCTCGTTCGCCGCGCTGTCAATGGTTTCGACCGGCGGCCAGGATCGGCGACACCATGGGGTGTTCAACGATGGAGAGCGTCGCCGTCGACGGACGGCAAATTCAACGCGAGGACGCGCGCCGACGGGAGCGGCGTAACACGTCTGGGCTCGCCCGAACCGATGGAATCGGGGTGCATCAGGCGTTGCCGCGGGGCCAGGAGGGCCCGGGTGCGAGTGTTGGACGAGCGTCAACCGTCGCGGCATCGGGCAGATCCCACCGCGGCGATGGCTACGTCGTGCAGGTGATCGCGCGACGTTGACCGCCGCCGCGCGGCTGCGGGGCGCTACTGCGACGGAGGTGCCGGGTTCTCGTCGGCCTCGGCCACCCACGCGGTGCCGAGCGTGTAGGCGACCGCGAGCACGACCGGTCCGACGAAGAGCCCGACGATCCCGAACGCGAGGAGCCCGCCGAGGACGCCCAGGAAGATCAGCAGCAGCGGCAGGTCGGCGCCGCGCTTGATGAGCGCGGGCCGCAGGATGTTGTCGAGCGACGCCACCGCGATCGACCAGATCGCGAGCACGACCGCCCAGGTGTGGTCGCCGGTGTGCCACAGCCAGATCACGCCGCCGGCCAGCACGATGCCCGGGCCGATCTGCGCGATGCAGCAGATCAGCATCAGCGCCGCGAGCAGCGCGACGTAGGGCACGCCGGCGACGAGGAAGCCGATCGCGCCCAGCACGGTCTGCACGACTGCGGTCACGACGATGCCGAGCGCGACCGCGCGGATCGAAGCGCCGGCGAGCACGACGATCGCGTCGCCACGCTCGCCCTGCAGCCGCCGGAAGAAGCGGCGCACGCCGGTGGCCCCGCTCTCGCCGCTCGCGTAGAGCACGCCGCAGAACAGGAACGTGACGACGAGGTGCACGACCATGCCGCCCAGTCCGCCCAGTTGCGAGAGGAGCCACGAGCCGATCTGCGACATGTACGGCGTCAGGCGCGCGGCGAGCGACGCCGGCCCGGCCTTCGCGATCGCCTCCCACTCCTCGGCCGCCTTCTCGCCGACGAGCGGGATCGAGTGGACCCAGTCGGGTGGCTCCGGAATCTTGAGTTCGAGCGTCTTGAGCGTGGCCAGGTGCTCGGCCTGCCCGGCGATCGTGTTGCCGAGCGAGACGAGCGGTCCGATGACGATGAGGAGCAGGAGCGTCATCATCACGACGACGGCGAGCGTGCGGCTGCCGCGCAGGCGCCGCTGCAGACCGATGAGCAGCGGCCAGGTCGCGACGACGATCATCGTCGCCCAGATGAGGCCGGGCAGGAACGGCTTCAGGATGTAGAGGCTCGTCCCGCCGACGAGCAGGATGAAGGCCACGCCCAGCACGACACGCGTCAGGTTGCCGTGCGTGGGGTTGGTCTCGATCGGCATGGGCTCTCGTCGTCGGTCAGCGGGCGACCGGAAGCTGCTGCTCGGCGAGCGTCACCCAGTAGCTCGTGCCGATCGCGATCGCCTCGTCGTCGAAGTCGAAGCGCGGGTTGTGCAGCAGCGGCGTGTCGGGGCCGCGGCCGGTGCCGAGCCAGACGTAGCAGCCCGGTTTCGCCTGCAGCATGAACGCGAAGTCCTCGCTCGCCATGTTCGGCACCGGATTCGTGTCGACGCGATCGCGGCCGACGACGGCCGCCGCGGCCGCGATCGCGTGGGCGGTCTCGGCCTCGGCGTTGACCGTCGCCGGGTACCGGCGCTCGTAGCGCAGCGTGGCGCTCATCTCGAAGGTCGCGGCGACGCCCTCGACGATGCCGCGCATCCGGCGCTCGATCGTGTCCTGCACGTCGCGCTCGAAGGTGCGCACCGTGCCGCGCAGCACGACCTCGTTCGGAATCACGTTCCAGGTGTCGCCCGCGTGCACCTGCGTGACCGTGACCACGCCGGCCGACATCGGATGCAGATTGCGCGACACGATCGTCTGCAGGGCGGCGATCGCCTGCGACGCGAACAGCATCGGGTCGCGGCCGAGGTTCGGCATCGCGGCGTGCGCGCCCTTGCCGGTGGCGACGATCTCGAAGATGTCGAAGGCGCCCATCTGCGGGCCGGCGCGCATCGCGAACGAACCGAGCGGCAGGCTCGGCCAGTTGTGCATGCCGTAGACCGCGCGCACCGGGAAACGCTCGAAGAGCCCCTGCTCGACCATCACGCGCCCGCCGCCCTCGTTCTCCTCGGCCGGCTGGAACACGAACACCACGCTGCCGTCGAAGCGACTGCGCTGCGCGAGCGCCTTCGCGGCGCCGAGGAGCATCGTCGTGTGCCCGTCGTGACCGCAGGCGTGCATGCGGCCGGCGTGCTTCGAGGCGTGCGGCGCCCCGGTCTCTTCGTGGATCGGCAGGGCGTCGAGGTCCGCGCGCAGCGCGATGGCTTCGCGCGAGTCGCCCTGCCGCAGGACACCCACGACGCCGGTTCCGGCGAGGCCGGTGTGCACCTCGAGCCCCATCGCGCGCAGCCGCTCGGCGACGAAGGCCGCCGTCTCCCGCTCCTCGAACGCGGTCTCGGGATGGGCGTGCAGGTGGCGTCGCCAGCCGCGCAGTTCGGCGTCGAGCGCGACGGCTTCGGGGACGAGGTTCATCGCGTGCGGCGTGCCCGGGCTCTCGGGGAAGGGGGCCATCGTAACGCATCCGGTAGAATCGCGCCGTGGCCGCGAGCGCAGCGACTTTCGACCTCGCCGTCGTCGGCGGGGGCATCAACGGCGCCGGCATCGCGCGCGATGCCGCGGGCCGCGGGCTCTCGGTGCTGCTCGTCGAGCGCGACGACCTCGCGAGCGCGACCTCGTCGGCCAGCACCAAGCTGATCCACGGCGGCCTGCGCTACCTCGAGCACCGGGAGTTCCGGCTGGTCGGCGAGGCGCTCGCCGAGCGCGAGGTGATGCTGCGCATCGCCCCGCACCTGGTCGAGCCGCTCGCGTTCGTGCTGCCGCACGAACCGCACCTGCGGCCGGCCTGGATGATCCGCGCGGGGCTCTTCCTGTACGACCGGCTGGGCGGGCGGATGTCGCTGCCGCGCTCCTCCGCCGTGTCGCTCGACGGCAGCCGCTGGGGCGCCGGCCTGCAGCCGCGCTTCCGCAAGGGTTTCGTCTACGCGGATGCACGCGTCGACGACGCGCGGCTCGTCGTGGCGAACGCGATGTCGGCGCGCGAGCGCGGCGCGGCGATCCGCACGCGCACGCGCTTCGCCGGCGCGGTGCGCGTGGACGGGATCTGGCGGGTGTCGCTCGAAGCGGCGGGCGGCCGCGAGGAGGTGACCGCGCGCGCGATCGTCAACGCGGCCGGGCCCTGGGTCGCCGAGGTGCTGGCCTCGACCGACGCGCCGCCCTCCGGCGCGAGCGTGCGGCACGTCAAGGGCAGCCACATCGTCGTGCCGCGCGTGCACGACGAGGAGCACGCCTACATCCTGCAGAACTCGGACCAGCGCATCGTCTTCGTCATTCCCTACCAGGAGCGCTACTCGCTGATCGGCACGACCGACGTCCCGGTCGACGGCTGGGACGCGCCGCGCATCTCCGACGACGAGACCGACTACCTGATCGCGCTCGCGAACGGATACCTCGCGCAGCCGATCTCCCGCGCCGACATCGTCTGGTCGTACAGCGGCGTGCGCCCGCTCTACGACGACGGTTCGTCCGACCCCTCCGCGGTGACGCGCGACTACGTGCTGAAGGTCGAGGCGACCGACGGGCCGCCCGGGCCGGGCCGCGCGCCGGTGCTCTCGATCTACGGCGGCAAGATCACGACCTACCGCAAGCTCGCGGAAGCCGCGCTCGCGGACCTCGCGCCGTACTTCCCGGGCATGAAGCCCGCGTGGACCGCGACCGCGCCGCTGCCCGGCGGCGACCTGCGAAACGGCGACCGCGCCGCGCTGCTCGCGGCGCTGTGCGCGCGCTATCCGG
>JAANMW010000480.1_pt1 | contig 46624 bp, 48 predicted proteins | sample 7279671 | NCBI WGS metagenome assembly JAANMW01 (sample SAMN14094541, study PRJNA606508) | bioreactor metagenome | isolation source: A lab-scale SPAN reactor treating ammonium-rich wastewater day 247 | place: Ireland: Galway | collected 2017-09-19 | reverse complement strand
GGCTTTCGTCTGGTCGGTCGAGATCGATGCCGAGTCGGAGGAAGCTCTGGAGCGCCGCAAGGAGGAGCTGGCGGGCGAGGGCCCTCCGAGCCCCGGGACAGTCCTGGCGCACAGCAAGACGGAGCAGTGGCAGTGCCTGTCCCCGAACCTCCAGATGCAGGACAGCGTTTTGTTCATCAAGTTCGTGATGATGATCTGCTTCGGCGGGCTCAGCATGCCGGAGCACTACTTTGCCGAGGGCGGAGACGTCAACAAGGCTACCAGCACGAACATGACGCCTCCCATCTTCGCCTGGGTTCGCGATCGTAAGCGGGCGGTCCGGCTGTTCATGGAGACCGCGGCCGAGCTCGCGGTGCAGAATCTGTTGGACGTCGGAGTCTTGAGCAGCATCCCCCAGGAGCACCGCAGCTGGGAGGTCGTCAGTCGAGACCCGGAGCGCACCGCCTACGACGTCCTCGGCCAGATGCTCAGCACCCTGGCCCAGGCTCTGACCCTGGCGGTCGAGGCTGGCTGGGTGAAGGACCACGAGGCAGCCCGGGCCTTCCGCACCGCGGCGAGCGACATGGGGCTGGGCGATTTCCCGGTCGTATCCGAGTCGGAAGACACGTTGGATGACGCACAGAAGGCGGCCTCCGAGCGCCTCGAGCATCGCCGGCCGTCACTAGACCAGCTCGATGCTGCTTAGAGCGGCCGAGGAGCGGACGCCACGCTCCGTGCTGAAAGAGTTGGACGCTCTGGACGCCGAGGGAATTCAAGTCGCCAAACGCTCTGCCCGAGACCTGCAGGCGGACGTGCTCGGGACGATGAGCATCGAGGCCCGGCAGTGGCGGGTGACGCGCTTGAACACGATGCGCGGCGTGCTCAATGAGCGCGTGGCGCAATGGGTGAGGCGCTACGGCTCCGACCTCGAGCCCCACCTCTACCAGGCGATGGAGCTGGGCGGCGACCTGGTGGACAGCGGGGTGGACGACCTGATTCGCCCGACCCGGCTCTCCCTCGACCAGGCCGTAAAGGACGCCCGCGACCGGGCTGAGGCGCAACTGATGACGGTGCTGCAAGAGCGGCTCCAGCAAGAGCTCCGGTCTGCGATGCTGACCGGTAAGACCCCGGAGCAGTTCCTCGAGCGCCTGTCGGCCTCGCCCGCGAAGGAGCGCTCGCTCTGGTACACGGTGGAGAAGGCCGCCGTCAGCCGGGCCCGCACACAGCTCGCCGTCGTCCAGGCCCAGGCGACCCAGGAGCGCCTCGAGGAGATCGAGCGGGCCAACCCAGGCGTTGACCTGCGCAAGAAGTTCATCGCGGTGCACTCGGGGCCGAGCGTCTGCCCGAAGTGCACCCCCTACGACGGGAAGGTCTATGGTCTCCGTGAGGGGCCCAGGTTGCCGCTGCACCCGCACTGCCGGTGCAGTTACGTGCCGAAGGTGGAAGATCCAGGACGTGATCTCGCTCCTGCAGAATTCGGTCCAGTGTTATTTGAGCCCGACGAGAGCCCAGAGGCGCATGCGGTCGTCGAGAGGCTGTTTCAAGAGCGGAAGGTCAGCATCGCGCCCAGAGCACTCCGGGAAGCCGAACCAGAAGACCGTGCCCATTTTCCGGGTGGATTGGACCAAGTTCTCGATCGTGTTTCTGAAAGTCTGCGGCGGTTCCCGACCCCTTTGCTGGAGTTTCTCAGCGAGGAAAACGGCCACGCAACGGTCGTTGGCCAGCTTGAACGAAAGCTTGGCGAGTATGATCGCGGGCGAAGGGTCGCAACTGTTTCCATAGAGGCACTCGCCAAAGACAATGGGATTCTGGAAGAAGAGTTGGTGCACATGTTTGATCACCTACTCGGAAGCCACGGGGAAAGGCCTGGAGGAACCCTGTCTGCCGGGGATGGTGTTACGACAGGACTCCAGGAATATGGTGCTGAGATTCAACGGCTCTATCAAGCCGATCCCCGAAGAATCAGCGCATATGCAAGCAAGAATGAGCGCGAATTTCTGGCCCAATCCATCCGCTTCTATATCACCGACGGACGAGACGTCTTGCGAAAGCTCGACCCTGAGTTGTACAATGTCGCTGAGAAGTGGTTCGATGCGAGCTTCTGGATTGAGGTCTTACCGTGAAGGTCTATCGATACGAAGAGACTCCGACGCACTGGATCGAGGTGGTACGGCCAGACGAGTTGTTTGACCTCTCCACCCTGGAGGAGCCGCCAGACCTCGATGAGGACGGTCATGAATTCAAGCTCAGGGCCGTACATAAGCTGCGTGGAGTGCCGCAGACCTTCGCATACGCCTATCGAAAAGATGCCTGGACTCTGGAACGCCTGAAGCGCCTGGCGGCAAGAGGTTCGGATCGGTACAAGAATGACGCTGTTGATCTCGAAATTTTGATGCGTCGGACTCACGGAGGCCAATTTGCGGAAACGTAAGATCGAGAGCATCCATTCGAAAAACCGACGAGCTTCGGCACACTCTTCGGGTCGGTCCACTACATCCGGTTTGCCCTGTCGTTTGGCCGCTTGACGCAAGAAGGTTGGAACGATTGAGATACAGGCTCATCGCGTGGCAACGGTCTGACGGGGGCTGGGAGAACATTGAAGCGGTCTATGAGGACCCCGAGCTTGGGGTGACACGCTTCCGACCCAGTGCCAGATGCGCATTCCGGCCAGCGAAGACTCGCCTCGAGGACGTCCAAGCCGAAGTTGCGCGAGAGCCTGGACAGCAGGGCAGGTTGAAGATTTCCCCGATCTACGAACACTCCGGGCCGTTTGATCCGATCGAGCCTGACATCCTGTTTGAGGAGGTCCCAGTTCTTGTCCCTGAAGCGTAGAGGAAGAACTACCACGACTCCGAGCCCTGAGCCCCCGGCCGAAACCCCGGGGGCTCAGTCTTTCCCGGAGGGTGTGCTACCCGACCCACTCCCCCCGGAGGCAGCCCTCCCGCCTCCACCCGAGGACCTGGTCGAGCAAGTGGCCGAGCCCTATCCGGGCTTCCGGCCGCCAGGAAGCCATACCTATGCCTGCCTGGATGGCTCGCTCCTGACAGTGCCGGTCCAGGTGGCGGCGACGGTGTCGGTCTGGCTGGCCGGTCGTCAGGTGGCTGCCGGGCGGGTCTATGACGACCAGGTCGTGGTGGTTTCCTATCCCGACGGCCAGAAGGCGAGGTTCGCGCTGTGAAGATCGAGCAGAGGGGTGAGAAGTGGGTCCTCCTCGACCCCGCTGGCGAGGTCATCGCGACCTACGACAGCGAGGGTGAGGCTCAGGCGGCACTGGATGCCCAGACGGCCCAGGAGGCCAGTGCCACCAGCGCGAGCCTGGAGGAGCGCCCCTTCGTCGTGGACGGGGTCGAGCTGGACGAGGCCCAGGTGCGCTCTCTGGCCAACCTGGTGGCCGGCTGCTCTCGGCGGGGCGTGAGAACCCCCCTGAGCCTGCCCGAGGCGCTCGCTCTGTGGCGCAGGCACAACCTGGTGGTGACGGAGTCCAGCGGGAAACGACGCTGGCGAGTCCACAGCGCCAGCCCCACCTTCCGAGAAGAGGAGCCGAAACCGGCTCCTCTCTCGTTTGAGGGAGCTTTTCTGGAGGCGGACCCGGAGGGCAAGTCCTGGGTCGTCTGCCTGATCCGTGAGGGCTGGAGCGCCAACGGGCGCTACTACCCGGCTGACGTGCTCGAGCGGGCTCTGCCGCTCTTCGAGCAGGCTCCCATCGCCATCTACGGCTGGCACCCCGAGCAGCAGAGCCTGGGGCATCTTCCCCCGCAGGTCCGCTCGGCTGTGCCCGACGGCCTGGCCGCCAACATCGTTGGCTGGGCGGAGGGAGTCTACGGCGACCGCGACGAGGCGGGGCGCTTTGAGGTCCGGGCGACCTTCCACTGCACGGATGGGCGCCTGGCCAAAACGTTGACGGAGGCCTGGAATCGCGGCAAGCGAGACCTGCTTGGCTTCAGCATCGACGCCGTGGGCGAGACTCAGCCGGGCACGGCCGAGGGGCGTCGCGGTCACATTGTCAGGGCAATTACGGCGGTCCACGAGACTACCGTGGTCAGCAATCCGGCCGCAGGTGGCCGATATCTCCGCCTCGTGGCGGCAATTGAAAGGAGTCCCGAGATGAACTGGAAGTTGCTCAAGAGCAAGCTCCGGGAACTCCGCCTGCGGGCCGGCAAGGACGCGAGCGGGGTCGACAAGATTGAGGAGGGTGCGCCCCTGATGGAGGCGCTCCTGAAGGAAATGGATGCCAGCGACGCCCTGGTGGCGCTGGCTCTGGATTTCCTGGCGGCAGGCAAGACCGAAGAGGCGATGGCCGCCCTCCAGAAGCTGCTCGACATGGCTCCGGCCAAGGTCGAGGTGAACGCGCCGGCCGACCCGTTCATGATGGACGAGGCCAAGCGCAAGATGAGCGAGCTCGACCAGGAGCTGGCCCGGATGAAGCAGGCTCGCTGCGCGGCCGAGCTCGACCGCCAGCTCGCCGAGAGCAAGCTGCCCGAGAAAGCTCAGGCCACCCTGCGCAAGCGCTTCGAGGGCCAGGTCTTCGAGGCCGCGGCTCTGACCGAGGCCATCCAGGAGGTTCGTGACCTGCTGGCTTCCGCCGAGGCTCCCGCCGGTGTGGTCCAGCCTCGAGTGGAGGGCATCGCCGAGACTCGCGACAAGCTGCAGGCCGCTCTGGACCTGTGCTGCGGCTTCGACCCGTCGAAGGCCAACCTGTCCGAGGCTCAAAAGTCCATCTATCAGGGCGTGCGCAACCCTCGGTTCCGCCAGATCTACCAGATCTGGACGGACGACCAGGACATCCGCGGGCGCTATGGCCCTGCGGCTCTGCAAGAGGCCGGCACCACGGCCGACATGCCCACCGCCCTGGGGACCTCGATGGAGAAGGCCATGGTTCAGAAGTACCTCGAGATGACCCCTGACTGGGATCCGCTGGTCTACATCAACCCGGACGTGAACACGTTCAAGACGCAGGACCGGATCTTGTGGGGCGGATTCGCGGGCTTGCCGACCAAGGCGGAAGGCGCGGCCTACGCGGACATCGGCTTCCCGCGCGAAGAGAAGGCCCAGTACTCCCTGGCAACCCGGGGCGGCCTGGTCTACATCACCCGCGAGATGATCAAGAACGACGACATGTCGATGCTGCGCGACCTGCCCAACCGCATCGCGGCGGGCGCTCGCAACCAGCTCAACAAGTTCGTCTTCGGTCTCCTGGTGGGCAACGCCGCCGGCGGAGCCATCAACACCGACACGACCTACGACGCGAAGGTGATCTACCACGCCGACCACCTCAACCTGGCCACCGGAGCCCTGGACTATAGCACCTTCGTGGCTGCTCGTCGCCAGCTCCAGAACCAGAAGAACTTCGGCGTCTCGACGCTGATGAACGACTCCGGCGGTATCAGCAACTCCGATACCGCGGTGACCGTGGTCAGCACGACCGGCATTCGCGCTGGAGACTACATCCAGATCGAGGCCGAGATCATCAAGGTGGCTGCCATCACGTCGGCCACCGTGCTGGACATCACCGGCGGTCGTGCCGCCCTGGGGACCTCGGCAGCCGCGCACGCTGACGCCACCCGTGTCTACCAGCTGGCCGACCCGATTCCGCTGCGCACCATCTACGCGGTGGTGCCCTACGAGCTCGAGGCGACCCTGGCGGCCATCCTTGGCTCCGACCTGGTGCCTGGCAGCGCCAACAACGACATCAACTTCCTCAACATGGAGGTCCGCGCGGGTCGCATCAAGCACCTGGCCGTCCCGTCCATCTACCTGGGCGCCGACCTCAACAACTGGTACCTCGCGGCTCCGGCTGCGGAGATTGTCAGTCTCGAGCTCGCGTTCATGGACAACCGCCGCGAGCCCGAGCTCCTGGTGCAGGATGCTCCGACCGAGGGCCTGGTCTGGACCAACGACCAGATCACCTACAAGGCGCGTCACGAGTACGGCGGTAAGGCCGTCGACTACCGCGGCCTGCAGGGCAACATCGTCAGCTGAGGTCCTTCGCCGGAGGGTGCTTGAGGGCGCCCTTCGGTGCTTGGTGGGTTGGGTCGGCCGGCAAGACGCCAGGCTCATAACCTGGAGACACGCGGTTCAATTCCGCGACCCGCAACCATCCTCGCGCGAGACCGGATTCGCGACCCGGGCAGAAACTTCAGGAGGTGTCCTTTGAAGCGCTTCTTCTCGGCCCTGGTGGCCATCATTCTCGTCCTCGTCACGATGACGGTCATCCGGGCTGCGTCGGGCGATATCTGGGCTCTCACCTCGAGCAGCGGCTCCGACGTGGTGCGCGTTGACTCGAGTGGCAATCTGCTCCCGGGGGCCGCCAACACCTACGACCTGGGCAGCTCCACGCTGACCTGGCAAGACCTGACCATGGCTGGGACACTGACCCAGAACGGCAGCAGCGTCCTGGGTGACGCCCACGCCGACACGGTCAACATCAAGGGCGCGCCCACCGTGACCGACCTGGACGGCGGCGACGGGGCCACCTTCCAGAAGCTTACCGGGCGCCTGAACATCCGTCAGGCAGCGGGAGTTGGCCTGGTCAACACCGGGTACTTGCTGATCGAGGACGCGGAGACCATCTCCGACTGGGCCGCCACCAGCAACGTCACCCAGGGCCAGAACGCCACAAACTTCCGTTGGGGCAGCAACTCACTGCAGTTGGCCTTCTCAGCCGCGGCCGTGGCTGGCAACGGAAGCGCCTATACCATCAGCAACGGCAACTGGTCGGGCAACGAGAACCTCGGCTTCTGGATTCGCACGGACACCGCCCTCGCTGCCGGTGACCTGGTGGTGGAGATCACCGACGGCACCGCCGGCGCGGCAACAGCCAACGTTCCGGCCGTCAGCACCACCAGCACCTGGACCTTCGTCACCGTGGACATCTCGGGCATCAGCGACGCCGGCAAGGACGATGTGGACGGTTTCTCCATCGAGCTCTCCTCGCAGGGAGCCACCGCCCTGGCCGCCTTCACCATCCAGCTCGACAATGTCATCAAGTGGGACAACTCGGGCGACCTGGCCATCGGCGGCACCGTCCTTGACGGCGGGATGATCGGGGTCGCGGCCCTGACGACCGCTGAGGACCAAGCCAACACCCCGGTGATGCTCGCCGAAGGCACCGACTTCTGGGTGCGGCCCGGCGCGAGCGCGATGCTCATCTTTATCACGGACCAGAGCGCCGTCAGCGTCCTGGCCACCTACGCTGTGCAGTGAGCCTGGCTGACCACCAGGCCCGCGTGACGGCATTTGCCCAGGTCGACACCGCAGTCGTCAGCTCAGACGACCGCAATCGGGCGATCCAGAACGCCGTCCGCACATACTCGGCCGTCCGGCCTCGGCGCCTGACCGGCGCCCTGGTCGGGGCCGGACCATGGCTCCTGACCTCTCTAGCTGCCGGCTGGCTGGCCGACTCTCACCGGGTCGTCTCAGTCGCCGTGGCCGGCGGGGCCCGGCTGGACGTGAACGACTGGTGCGTCTACCAGGAGTCAAACGGAGCCTGGTGGCTCAGCTCTCTCTACGGCGACCCGATCGTAACCTACTCGGCACCTCACGAGCTGGACGAGGACACGGACACCATCGCCCTCGAGGCGCCGGGCGACCTCGAGGCGGTGGCCCACCTGGCCGCCAGCTACGTGCTGGCGATCGCGGCCAACTACTACGCGCGGATGTCGCAGAGCTCTCTGAGTGCTGACGCCGTCAACTATCAGCAGTTGCAGAGCAACTACGGCAGCCGGGCCGGCGCCGAGCGGGCCGAGTTCGACCGCCACATGCGGACCCGAGCCCGCAAGGGAAGCTCCCGGCTGGAGTGGGACCGCCGCTCCTCGACCGGCCATCCCTTCTTGTTCCACGGGCGGAGGCGTTTCTGATGCAGGTCAAGACCAACAAACGGGGCCCCCTCTTCGAGAAGGATGTGCCTGCCGTGGTGCGCAAGTGCGCCCGGCCAGCTCTCGAGTCGGCCGCTCGCTACCTGGCCGCCCGCATCCAGTCGGCTGCCCCGGTGGCCCTGGGCGGGTTGAAGCAGTCCATCGGCGTCCACAAGCGGAGCCAGTCGGTCAGCGTGCGGGCTGCTCAGTGGTATGGCATCCCAGTGGACAAGGGTCGTCGAGCCGCCCCCGTGCGAATCGCTCCCCTGGTGCTCTGGGCGCAGCGCAAGCTGGGAGGCGACGCGCGCACCGCCCGGCGAGCGGCCTACGCCATCAGCCGGCACAAGTCAATGCACGCGACAGCCGCCAAGAACTTCTTCTTCCGCACCTTCGACCGCGAGCAGGGGACGGTGCAGCAGATGCTGCTCGGACCCATCGCCAGCTCGATTGTCGGTGAGCTCGGGTGAGCTACGATGCCATCCGGGACGCCCTGAAGGCGCGCCTCGAGGCCGTCGACGATATCGGGGTCGTGCACTCCTACCAGCGCTGGACAGCCGAGGCCCCAAACCTCCCGGGCTTCAACACCCTGTTCAAGGTGGATGGACGGCTCAACACCTGGATGATCAGCCGGGCCAGCGAGCAGAGCGTGAAGGCTCCCGGAGACGACAGTCGCTACGCGGTGCGCCACACCCTGCAGGTGCTGGCCTTCTACGCTGTCGACGACTCGGCAGCGAGCGAGGAGGCCTTCCAGGACCTGGTCTCTGACGTGCTGACCGACCTGCGAGACGGAGACCGCACGCTCGGCGGCGCCTGCCTGACCCACAGCGCCCCCGAGGCGACCATCGACTACGCCGAGTTCTGCGGTGTGACCTGTCACCGGGCCGAGATCGCCCTGGTGGTCGAGGAGGTCGTCTGATGCCCAACACGAGTCGCGGCCTGGCCGTGGGCAACGCCCTGGTGACCTTCGCCACCGCCAACCTGTCTGGCCTGGGCCTGGTCTACTGCGACTGGCAGAAGGGCATGGCCCCCGGGCCGGTTTACCCGATCGACCCGGTCTCCGACTGTCCCCGGCTCGAGCTGCGGCTCTACGTCGAGGAAATCGACGCCGCGGTGGCGCGCAGCACGCGGACGCTGCTCAAGTTCGGCTGGTGGTATTACAGGCTCCAGACACCCGGCCAGGACCACCAGAAGCTGCTCAGGACCGACCTCGAGACCATCGTCAACCTCTTCTTCGGCAACTTCAACCCGCTGCAACTCGAGCTGGCCGGCGCCAACTTCACGCGCCCAGCCCAGACGGTCATCCACGACGACCTGCGCCACGAATTCGACGACCCGACCCTGCGCGTCAGCGTGGGGGAAATCTTGATGGAAATCGCCTGCATCGGCCAGGCCTGAGGAGGAAAACAGTGTCCTATCAAGTCGTCTGGCCGAGCGGCCTTCCCAATCGCGGGCCCGAGCCCGTGACCATCCCGAAGTACGAGCTGCGCCTGGTCCCCGGCCAGCCCAGGGCCCTGCCCGAGTCCTGGCCGGCGTCTCGAGTGGTCGAGCTGCTCAAGGACGTGAAGCAGCTCCAGCTGGTCGGCGGAGAGAAGGCCCTGGCCGCCGCCTATGCGGCCGAGCAGGCTGAAGCCAAGAAGCGCGCTGACGCTCTGGCGACCCAGGCAGCCGCAGATCGCGAGAAGGAGTCCTTCCTGGCGAGCCTCGAGGCCGCCCCGGAAGAAGAGCCCAAGTCCAAGAAAGCCGGAGGTAAGAAGTCGTGAGCACTGTAGGATATGGCGTCGGCGCAGCCCTCGGGCTGGCCACCGAGGGGACCTACGGGACGGCCGAGTCGTCCGCCGATCTCTGGCTGCCCTTCACCTCCGAGGACATCAAGGCTGCTCGAGCTGTCGTGCCGAGCGCCACCATCTACGGCGACCGTTCGGTGCGCAAGCAGAACGTGGGCGTGCGCACCGGCGCGGGTGGTTTCTCGATGGAGGTGGACTTCGTCAACATGGGCCTGCCGCTCTTCTACTGGAACGGCAACGCCAGCGGCGGCGTGACCTCGGCCGCGATCCCGGGTCGCATCTCGTCGGCCCCGGGCGGCACTCCCGGCGGCACCGGCGCCACCATCCCGACCGGAACCTATCGCTACAAGGTAGCCTCGGTCTGGCAGAAGGCCACCGACTCCACCCTCTACGTGCTGCCGGCCAGCGCGGAGCTGACCGGCGTCGCGGTGACCCTGGGCGAGGAGGTGGTGCTCACCTGGACCAACCCGGCCACCCTGACCCCGCCTGCCAGTTACACCTATTACGGGACGGCGGTGTACCGCACGTCTGCCGGTGGTGCCGCCGACAGCGAGACGCTCAAGCACATCGTGGTGGGCTCCGGCACGGGTTACACCGACACAGGTGGCAGCTACAACGTGACCGACGTCAACGTGGCACCGGTGCAAGGCGTGACGCTCTACCAGCACACGTTCGTCAAGGCTTTCACGGCGGGCGAGAATCCGCTTCCCGGGTTCACGACCTTCGTGGTCAAGGACAACGACGTCACCGAGCGCTATATTGGCTGCCGGATGAACACGCTCGAGCTGAGCGTGGGCCCGGACCTCAACAGCGTGGTGACCGCCAAGTTCGGCCTGATGGCCCGCGACTTCGACACCCTGGCCAACCCGAGCCCGAGCGTGTCGGACGTGCGCAAGGCGATGAGCTGGCAGGGCCAGGTGGCCGTCGACGGCACCTATGCCGAGTTCATCGAGGGCTTCACGTTGACCGGGAACAACAACTGCGAGCAGATTCCCGGGCTCTCGAACCTGCCCCGGTTCCGAGACGTGGGCTACGGGATGCGCCAGATCAACGGCACCCTGGGTCGCGGCTTCGAGAACCACGACTTCTTCGACATCATGTATGCCGGCTCGCGGTTCGACATCCGGGCCTATCTTGAGGGCGCCGTCATCGACGAGGACAACTGCAGCTTCACCGCCCCGGGCGGAGCGGTCGGGCCCTTCCGCTACTCGAGCATCATCGACGTGTTCAACTGCTCGCTGAGCGAGGCGGGAGCGAACGTCGGTGGCCCCGGCCGCATGGTGGAGAACATCAACTGGGGCGCCGAGGTGGACGACGTCGAGGCGACCGAGCTGCGCATCCGGCTCTACAATCTGACGGCGAGCTACGCCTGATGGATGGGCTTCCCACTCAGGTCGCTCCTCGCCAGCATCGGTTGACTGTCCGTGATCGGCAGTTCGTTCTGATCGCCATGGGGGGGGCGGCCTGGCTGGAGTGGGCCGAGATTGTCATCCTGACGGCGCGCCAGAAGGCTGAGGCTGTCAAGCTCTGCGGGGACGAGGAGAAGCTCAGGGAGAATCTGCACCAGCTGGTCCTGGCGGACGCGGCCCTTGTTTCCAGGGCTCTGGGTTGTGACCTCGACTTCGCCCTGGACCTGACCTGGGACGAACGCAGAGCGGTCATCGAGACGCAGGACCTGCTCAACCGGATGGACCTGGTCTTGCCCGCGTTGCAGGTGCAGGCCCTGGCTCATGGAGTCCCGGTTGCCCAGTAACCGCCTCGAGGTCCTGCTCACAGCGCAGACCAAGGAGTTCAACGATGCCCTGGGCCGCGCATCGAGGTCTGTCGACGACCTCGTGGGCAACATCCAGGGGAAGGCACAGAATGCCGCCCTCGCTCTGGGTGCCATAGCAGCAGGCGGGGCTGCCCTGGTCAAGTCTTTCGTGGATGCGGCCAGCGAGATGGAGTCCTACGAGACTCGCCTGAAGGCCATCACTGGCAGCGCGGAAGAGGCTGAGGCGCAACTGGCCAGGATGACCGAGATAGCCCGGAAGACCCCGTTCGAGCTGCCCCAGGTGGTCCAGGCTGGCGTCACGCTCCGATCACTGGGTCAGGACGTCGACACCTTCCTGCCGCTCGCTGCCGACCTGGCTCGGGTTCTGGGCCGAGACCTCCCCGGCACAAGTCAGATTCTCGCCAAGGCCCTGACTGGGTCCCAGGATGGCCTTACGGCACTGTTGGACTCCGGCGCTCTCACCAAGAAGGAGCTCGATCAGTTCGGGGCCGTGATGAAGAATGACGGCTCCATCGCCACCGACACGGCTGGTAGCCTGCAAAAGTTCCAGACGGCCATGCAGGCTCTGCTCCAGTCCAAGTTCGGTGGAGTCGCAGCGGCCGAGAGCGAGACGCTGGGTGGCTCGCTCTCGAATCTCTCGGATACCTTCGGCGAGCTACGCCGAGAGCTCGGCGAGCAGCTAGCTCCTACCTTTAAGGCGCTGGTTGAGACCCTCTCAGGAGCGCTCGGTTGGCTCCAGAGCTTGCCAGAACCTGTCAAACAACTGATAGCCTACGGCACTCTCGTCACAACGGTCATCGTGGGTGTTGGGGCCGCCCTGGCCGCCCTGGTGGCCGGCGCAGGCGCCGTCATCTCGGGTGTCACCGCGATAGGCGGAGCGATGACCGCCCTCGGCGTGGCCGGGGCTGCTGTCGTTCCGGTCGTGGGTACCGAGCTGGTCGCAGCCGCTACGGCCGGGGCCAGTGCGATGGGCGTCGCGAGCGGGGCCGCCACCGGTCTTAGCGCCTCCCTGGCGGCAGTGCTCATACCGGCAGCCGGTGTCCTGGCCGTTACCGCCCTCCTGGCGGCCGGCGGCATCGCCTACATCAAGTCCATCGAGGCGAGCACGGCCGCGCTCGAGGCTCAGATTCAGGCCGAAGAGAAGGTCCTGAAGGGGCTCCGGGAGCATCGTGACCTGCTCCACCAGACCGCCGAGGCGATGCGTGCGCGGGGCACGACCGACGTGGAGATCACGAAGGCGATGCTCGGCATGGAGCAGCTCGCCCAGAAGGCTCGTGAGGCTGGCAACGAGCAGAAGGCTGCTGAATACGAGGCTGAGGCTGCTCGACTGCGCTCGATGCGCAGCGAGTTCTCGGGCACGGAGGCCGCCAAGCAAGAGGCGATCCAGGAGACCATGGATGCCCAGAAGGCCGCCACCGAGGAAGGCGCCGCCCTCCTCGACCAGTACAAGCAGAGAGCGACAGCTGGCTTCTACGAGACGAAACAGGCCCAGCTGCAAGCCATGGATGAGACCCTGGCCAGGCTTCGCCAGGGCGATGAGGACGCAAAGAAGTCCGCTCGGGAGCTCGAGGTCGCTCGGGTAGCCCTGGCTCGCGATGCCCGCAAGGAGACCCTGGACGAGGCCCTGGCCGCCCTGAAGACTGAGGCTGCGGCAGGCGAGGTCAGCAAGCAGCAGGAGGCCGAGCGGCTGCGCTCCCTGGCCGCCTCATACGGAGACCTTTCCGACGAGCGCCAGAAGCTCATCCTCGAGGCAACCCGACTCGAGAAGGAAGCCGCCCAGGAACAGATTCAGGCCAGGCTCGAGACCCTGGACGCCCAGAAGCAGCTCCTGGAAGGCACCATTCAGGTGGCCGAGCAGGCTCTCAAGAGCGGCAACGACATCCGAGCCAACGAGGAGCGCATCGGGGCGGCGCTGCGTGAGCGCGCCAAGCTCGAGCAGCAGGTCATCCGCGACCGGGCCGACGCCGAGAAGCAGAAAACCAGCGACCCGCTGGTCCGAGCCGAGGTTGAGCAGAAGGCGGACGCCGAGATTCGGGCCAGCCGCCAACACCTGGCCCAGGACCTGAGGCGACTGGCCCAGGAGGTGCTCCAGCAGGAGCAAGAGGTCGCCCAGGCGCGAGCCGCCCTGGGCGAGGCCGAGGGCAAGACGGCCGACGCGAGGCTGGCCGGCCTGAAGGAGGCACTCGCCCGGGGCGAGGACGTGCTCGAGCAGCTCAAGCAGGAGATGGAGGCTCGCCAGAAGCTGGCCGAGCAGACCATCAAAGCGAAGGCCGAGGCAGCGGCGATGGGCAAGTCCGAGGCCGAGGCCGCAGCCATCAGGAAGACCGCCGACGAGGAGATCAACGCCTCCCGCGAGACCTTCAGTCAGGCCATGTCCAAGCTGAATCGCGATGTGGCCGAGCGCGACAAGAAGACCGCTCTCGAGCGGATCGAGATCGAGAAAGAGGCCGCCGAGAATCGCATTGAGACCCTGGAGCGCCAGGCCGCCCTGGGTAAGAACGTGGCTGCTCAGCAGCGGACTGCACTGCAGGAGGTGCTGCGCCTCACCATCCAGGAGATGCAAGCCCGCGCCGAGCTCGAGAAGCAGAACAAGACCTCCGCCGAGCAGGCCAACATTGAGGCCAGGCTACGCCAGGACATCAAGAAGGCGACCGAGGACACCGCCGCTGTCCTGAAGGACCTGGCCAAGAACCAGAAGTCGGCTGCCGATGACGCCAAGCGTCAGGCCGACGAGCTCGTCCGCGCGAAGGGAGCCAGCGCCGACCTCAACTCGACGATGGGCGGACTGAGCGGAGACGAGGGCCCGATGGACTCCTCTCGGGCCGCCTGGAGGGCGCGAGTAGCCGCTCGGGAGGCTGACGAGCAGGAGCGAGCCGAGAAGAACATCGAGCTGAACCAGGCCGAAGGGGAGCGGATGGGCAAGACCCGGGGTGGCCAGACCGCCGCCGAGATCGTGCGTGACGAGCAGGCCGCGGCGAAAGAGGCCGAGCGGCAGGCTGGGCTCGACAGGGAGGCCGAGAAGCGGCGCGGCGGTTTCGATGAGCGCCTGAATGACGCGAAGAAAGGCTCGTCTGAGGCTCCCGGTTCAGCAAGCGTTATCGCTGCTCGACTCGCATCCGTCCTCGAGCAGGGCGTCCCAGTCAACGTAGCCATCACAGTGGATGGCCAGGGCGTAGGGGTGGACTGGAAAAGCAACTACGCTCCCAATCGGGTTCCGGGGCAGAGGTAAGAATGATTGAAGAGATCCGCTTTACAATGCAGGGAGCATCTCCCGAAACCAAATCGGTATCCTCCACTCACCAAAAAGAGTTCCGTTCAAATAGGAACGAACTACCAGATCTCCAGGCTTGTTGGCAACAATGTCTCCCCGAAACTTCGTCAGGGTGTCATACCGCGAGTCCCCCGTCAGAATACGCACCGGAATCTGGAGAGGCTCCATTCCAGGAGAGACCAACTCGATGAGCATGTCATCCTCAGGGCCTCGCAGGTTTGCCCAAATTGTCACAAACATCACGGGTATTGCTGCTGGGAAGCCCGTCACCGCGATCTGTTGGAACACCCCCAGGATGTCCAGCCGGCCGTTCGTTCCCTCACGGACATCCTCGCACAAGAACATGGCCTTCAGCATTGGCTTCATCGTGCGTGGTTCGGCAGCCTCGGCCGGAGTCCCCGAGCACAGGCGTTCGGGTCAGTGAACCGAGAGCAGTATCTGCGAGCCCAGTCGGGCCCAGCCATGGCGTTGCGCCCTGGTCGATGGCAGGATGGAGTCTGGCTCGAGGAGCCGCGCAAACTCGCCCACAGCGAGCTCGACCCGCGAACCCTGCACGGCCGGAAACCCAATCGGTTCACATTCGTCATCGCAGATCGGCTCGGTGGGCCTCGGGAGACCCCGCTCTTCTGGGACGTCGTGAGCAACCTGGACGCCCAGATCTTCTTCCCTGGCGAGCGCATCCCGGTCATCATCCGGCTCTGCGACCGTGGCCTGGAGGAGGCGCGCCGGATGCCTTTTGTCGACCGGCTCAACTACCGGGCCCTGAGGCTGGTGCTGTTCGAGCGCAACTGGCTCCATCCGGCGAGCCCGATTCTCTGGCAGCACAAGAGACGGCTGGATGAGTGTTTCACCCACGATGAGGGAGGTCTCGGATGAGCGTAACGGCATCTCAGCTCAAGCTCAAGCAGGCAACTACGATGCCGGCCGATTTCACCACCAGCACCATCGGGGGCGCCAAGACCACGACGGTCATCAGCGGCGGCACCGTCGGCGAGGTCCACTTCACGATGGGCTCGGCGCTGCTCGGTGGTGGCAGCAAGATCCAGTACAGCAAGTTCTTCTATGTCAACGAGAACGCCACCGATGACCTCAGCGTCGCGGTCATCTGGCTGGCAAACGCGCTGGAATCCGCCGCGGGCCTGGATACCTGGTCGTTCGAGTCCGACAGCGTCAACGACGACAACACGAAGAAGGTGCGCTTCCTCGGATACGACCTGAACGGTGACCCCTACCAGGAGGAGGTGCTGTGCGACGGCACCGATCTGGTGACCACCACCAACCCGTTCGACGAGCGGCACAGAGCCGAGATTCGGAATGCCAGCACGAACGCCCTGACGACCCTGGACGGGACCGGGATCATCTACCAGGACGTCGACGAGATTGGCGAGATTCCAGCCGGCTACTACTCCGCGACGGCGGAGATTGACATCTGGCTGCCGGCGACCCTGAACGACACGGGGACCGCCGCCGACGCAGCGACTGCGCCGGCCGGCTCCAGCTTCAGTCGGCCGCGCACACTCGCCGCTGGGCTGGACGTGGCCAACAGCGGAGTGCTGACCGCCACGGCCGGGCAGGGCATCTGGTCGCGCTGGACGCTGGCTGAGCGCGCCAAGCCGAGCGTCGACGTGCAGGTCATCGTCGCCATCCAGGGCACCACGGCGTAGCCGGGGTAGGCGCCCGTGCCGACATCCTTCCACGAGTATGAAGACGGCGACCTCATCACCAGTGCGGACCTCAACGCGGCCCGCGGGGCCATCAACGCACTGGAGTTGCGTGATGCCTGGATAGCTACCAACGATTCCGGGGCCACCATCCAGGCTGGACAGCCTGTGCGCGTGCACTCCGATGGAACCCTGCGATTGGCTCAAGCAAATTCCATCACGAATGCGGCTGTAGGCTTGTCGATGGAACAAATTGCCAATACGTCATGGGGGGCAATTTCGGGTGATGGAATACTAACATTGCCCAACTGGACCAATGTGATTGGCAGCACCAACTTGACCCCTGGGATGCGCTATTACCTGACCCCGAGCGCATTGGGGATGCTGCAGTCTAGCGCCCCTACTGCCAGCCCGGACGTGTTGCAGTTCTGTGGGGTAGCTCTATCGACCACCACACTGAAAATCGAAATTGAAAGCCCGGTTGGGCTATGAGGAGGATAAATGGCGGATAGAGTCCCAGTCAAAGTAAAATCGGGCCACCTGCACCAATTTGAGGCAGGCGACACCATCAATTCAACGTATCTCGGCACGCACAACCATGCCGCCAGTGATATTACGAGCGGGCAACTCGCGCTGGAGCGAGGGGGTACCGAGGCTGACCTGGGAGCGACAGGCGGGACCGGGCAATATCTGCAGCAGACCTCTGCCGGCGCGGCGGTCACGGTCGGTACGATTTCGGCGAGTCACCTTCCCACGGGCATCGACGCCGCCAAGATCGCAGATGGCAGCATTTCCAATACCGAGTTTCAATATCTCAACAATGTTTCGAGCAACATTCAAACGCAGCTTGACAGCAAGGCTTCGGCCACAATCACGCGGACGAACAATTCGGGCTCGACCATCACGAAGGGTGCTCCGGTCTATGCCACCACGACAGCCGGGGAGATCGCTGAGGCTCGCGCCAACAGTGTCAGCACCGCCAAAGTTCTCGGCTTGGCGACGGCCGCAATCAACAACACGGCTTCAGGCTCAGTCCAGACGACTGGCCCCCTGACGTTGACTACCGGTGAGTGGGATGCCATCGCCGGCACGAGCGGTGGCTTGACGGCAGGTACCGAGTACTTCCTGTCGGCTGCTGCCGCTGGTGAGATCACCTCCACCGCCCCCACGACCACTGGGCAGCAGGTTGTGAGCTTGGGGGTAGCGAGCAGCACGACCGTCCTGGACCTCAATATCCAATCCTACGTGGGGCTCTGATGGCTGACGTAAAGCCCCTCAAGATCAAGGCTGGCCACCCGCACCAGATGGAAGCGACCGATACTGTCGGGGTAGCCAACGGGGGGACAGGGCTGGCTACTGTGTCGGCGGGCGGTCTGCTGTATGGCTCGGCGCTCGACGTGCTGGCGGCTCTGGCCATTGGCGCCACCGGACACATCCTGCGGGTCACGGGTGGGCTCCCTGCCTGGAGTGATACCATCCCGCTACTGTATTTGGGCTCGGCTCCGAGCGTTGCCACACCTTCTTGTCTCGGTGCACTCGGCAACCACGCCACGAACCCGGTTGTAGCCCTGCGCCAAGACAGCGGCACGACAAATGCGCAGGTCCTCGACCTCTATCATGACTACGCATCTGGTGGCTCTGGAGCGTCATCCTTCCTGCGCTGTTACCGGGATGCCGCCGGCACCCCGTTACTAGTATTCAACGTTGACACCCGAGGGGGTGTATTATCCCGCCCACAAGCTGCGTCTGGGACTATTGGCTTTGCGGTTGTGTCACCCGTGGCCGCTTCCATCGGCAATATTTACAATCTGTTGGGCGCCTTTCTATTGGACGACGGGGCGAACAATCAGCACTGGTTTAATATTGCGGTCGAGCAGCGCGTGGTTACAGACGGAGCTGAATGTGGTAAGCTCCACGTGCAGCTCATGGCGGATGGGACACTCCGCTCTGTCTGGGTTGTCGATGAGGACGCCAATACCCACACCTGGTTCCTGAGCAACAGCACCAGGATGCTGCTCAACGCTTCTTTCCTTCGCACCTCAGGTGGCTTCAAATCGGGGGCCAACTCCGACCCGACCGCAATCCACGCCAGCGCCCCTCTCTTCGCCGGCATTCAGCCCCACGCGGAGATGGTGACTGGCACCAGCGCGGGCACCTATGAGGAGCTTGTCGTGGTTCGACACAGCGGACAGGACACTTCGGCCGTCCTTCGGCGTCTCGGACTGCTGCTCAAGCTCGACGCCGAGGCTAACACGACTCAAAGCTCGCGTTCCGGCGGTTTGGTGCTCGAATCCTCGGCTGCCAATGCTGCCAACCCGAGCTTATTCTTAGTCCAGGGCAACACAAAGCGCGTAGAGATTGACTCAAGCGGCAACGTGGACATCCTCGGCGGGGCCGGCAAGCTCAAGCTCGGGGGCACGGCAGTTACGTCCGACGCTGCCGAGCTGAACATCCTCGACGGGGCTACTCTCTCGACCTCCGAACTGAATCTGCTCGACATTACAGGCCGGGCAACGGGTGATGCTCTCCTGGCGACCGGGGCGACCTCGGCAGCCTGGCGTTCCCGGGCCCAGCAGAAGGCCGATACTCGGATAGGTTTTGCGGCCTATTTGAACAAGAACGTGTCGACCAGCACCGGTGGCTGGGCCCGAATCGGATTCACCAGCGCCGACACCACCGAGATCTTCGACTCGGATGCGATGTGGGACGTAACCGATGGCATCTTTACCGTCCCTACCGGGCTCACCGGGGCCTGGCGTATCTCGGCTCACGTAGCCTGGGCCACCAATACGACAGGTCAGCGGGCAGTCCACTTCGAGGAGGTGGATGGTTCACCAGTGCTTGCGTACTCAAGTCATGGTCATGTAGCCGGCGGAGACGGGGACGCGACGGAGGAACTGAACTTCATAGCGACCCTGACTGCCGGGGTGGACTATCACTTCGAGGTATACCAGACTTCTGGTGGCAACCTGAACATCCTGGGTAACTACACCTACATTTCGGCGGAGTTCTTGGGGGCTTAATGACACGTGTCCACTGCATGGTCCGTCTCCAAAACGAGTCCGTCCAGGTCGGCCCCGGTCAGTGGGCTCCAGTCTGGTGGACGAGCGCGAACTCCATCGAGGAGTTCGACACCCACCAGGCGCACGACCCGAACCTGGACGCCTTCAAGGTCCGCATCCCCAAGACCGCTCAGTACCGCGTGGAGTGTGGGGTCGTCTGGCGCTGGTCCCCGGGACCACCAACCGACCGGATGGTCAAGCTCGGTACCATCCAGCCCGAATACCCCCACGGCTACCCGTTCGGGTCCTGCGGGGTGAGCGGGCTCTCCGCCCAGACGGTGGACACCCTCCAGGGCTTCAGTCGCCTCATCCGCCTGGCTGCAGGCATTGAGCTGTCGCTGCTCATCTATCACTCGGCCCCTGCCAATCTCACACTCGGCACAGGGACCTTCCTGGAGATTCGCGAGGAGCCTTGAGTTGCCACCCACCCCGCTCAACCCCGCCCCGACGATCTACAACCGAATCGGGTCGGGCCACGCGCGGGCAGGCACGACCGCTCGAGCAAACGGCCTGCGAATCTACCCGGTATACCGACTCCGATGCACAGCTGTCGTCACTCAGGAAGGATACTGGAGGTATGCCGCGATGGCGACCGTGACGCAGCAGCAGGCTCATCGCCTCGCAGCCATGCAGGGCGTCTATCGAGCCCAGCGCCACCGTTACAGCAACGCTGCCGCCCTGGCGTTCGGCCTGTACCGGTTCAGCACTCCGGCTCACCTCAGCGCCCTCAGACTGCACCGATTGACCAGCCTCCCCCAGGAGGTCGAGGACGGCGTCGGCGAGTACGACCTGGCCTGGCGCTGCGGGGTGGGAGACCTGGAGTGCTCCTTCAAAGTGCTCTGGGATGGCGTCAGCAAAAACCTCGGCGAGGCCCCCGCGAGCCTGGAGGTGCAGCTCAACGAGTCGGCGTCTGCCTCCTGGACGCTGACCATCATCGATCCTACCGGCGATTACCATCCGCGTAAGGCCGGGTCCGAGTGGGAAGAGTGGATGGATGACGCCGCCTATGACGAGAGCGGCAACATCATCAAGAAGCTGGTGGCCGTGGTCGACTGGGGTGGGGTCGAGTGGACCTTCGTGGGCGTGCCGGTCGCATTCGGTCACACCCGCAACAAGCAGAGCCAGCGCCTGGAGTTCAAGTGGACCGGGCTCGATGTCAGCGCAAAGCTGTTCCGGCGCTCTCAAACACTGGACACCATCCGAGCCGATCGTCGGTCCTCGAGCGCTCCGATGCTCAGGACCGTGCTCGGGCAGATCGCCAGCGCCTACGACGTCGACGCGGACTGGGGCCTGGTGGACAATCAGCCGGTCCGCACCATGCACATGCAAGACGGCCGCCCAGGCGACTGGATGCAGCAACTCCTCGAGGCCGCCCCGTTCGCCGAGTGGAAGGTGCGGGGGGAGACCCTCATCGGCTTCCAGCCCACCGTCAAGAGCGCGCCCGACTGGGTGTATGACCGGCATGCCTGCGTCGAGGAGGAGTCGCTCGACGCGAACGCGGGCGACATGATCAACAAGGTCGAGGTGCGCTCCGCGCGGGAAGCCGGCAGCAAGCCGGAGGGGATGCCCCCGGTCCAGGTCAACGAGTACGGGGTCTATCGCACATCCTTCAATCCTCCGCTTTCTGGGGTGCAGTGGCGCTACGTGCAGCCGAATCCCCACGGATTCGCGAGCAATTTCGTGTACCGTCGTGGCGGCAACGTCATCTCGGTGCGCAACGGGGTCAGATCGCAACAGGGGTTCGACCAGGACTCGACCTTCATGTATGCCGCCCACCTGAAAGGCGCGCCCATCTACGACGCCGAGGAGGTGGAGTTCACCTGGGGACGACCTGCGAATGTCCCGGGCGAGGAGGCGGGGGGTCCGACGAGTGCGCCGGGGGAGATCGAGTTCTTCGGCGCATTGCAGGATAACCCCGACAGCGAGCTCGGGGAGACCGAGAGCGTGACCGGGGCGGTGCGCGTCAACCAGGCAGCCATCGATAAGTATGGCGAGAATCCAATCGAGCTGAGCCCCAACCCGCTCCTGACCACGCTCGCCCAGATGGAGCGTTACGGGGATCGTTACCTGTGCCGGGCCAGCCGCATTGAGCCGAAGGCCCTGAAGGTGCCCCTGAACTTGCTGCTCGAGGTCGGCGACACCATTCGTCTGACCGACTCGGTGCTGGGCACCAGCGAGTTGCGCTACGTCACCCAGGTCGCGCACACGATCACCAACGACGCGACCACCAGGGGCACGCGATTCACGTCGGTAGTCTACCAGATGTCACCCAACGGTCGGTGACCAGATGTCACCCAACGTCTGCCCACCCCCTGAATCAGCGAAGTTGCACCTCGAGGTGACGACCAAGAACGCGGGCGATCTTCTCAAGCGTGAGCAGAGTGGCGTTACACCGGCCCGGTTGCTCCCAGCGGTTGTAAGTGCTCGGAGCCACGCCCATCAACTTGGCGGCCTCAGCCTGGGTCAGCCGGGCCTGCTCACGAGCCTCACGGATGAGGAGTGCCACAGATACTTGAGAGCCTGGACTGACCCACTCCCAGCCCTTGCCCCTTGGCAGGCTGACTGGAGGGGTCTCCAGAGGGCTGCTCATCTCCAGCTTGGATAAGACATAACCGTCGAGCAAGTCTGAAGCCATTTCTCTGGCTTCTTGCTCACTGCCACCGCAAGTGATGAGGCCATCCCCCCCTCCGATGCCAGGAATTCTAGCGTTCCAGAAACGCGGGTCTTCCTCATCCTGGGAGATGTGCACCGGATATCGCAATGCTTTCACTCTAACCTACCTCCTTGATCTTCTTAATGGCGGAGCGAAGGATACCAGGGCTGACCTCGCGGCTTTTCGGCCCGGGAACCGAGAAATGGAATCCCTTCTTGATGTAGACGTGGTGGGAGCCATTGATCCGATCAAGTGTCCAGCCTGCATCCTCGAACATCTTCATCAACTCGCGAGCCTTCACACTCAGAGTATACGCTTACAAGCGGATATGTCAACGCTTTAAAGCTAATGTCTCACTCACCGTAAAGAGTTCTAGGAACGACTCGCACCCAACGGGAGGTAGCCATGGACCGAATGCGGATGATCCAGGACATCGTCTCCCGCCAGCTCGGCCGGCAGGTCCATCTCGAGGGCGCCACGGTGGCCGAGCGAGAGGAAGACGGCAGGCTCGACCTGCAGGCTGGTGCCAGGCCGGCGAACCGCTCCGGGGTGGCCACGGGGCGGTCTGTCCTGGCAGAGGCTGGCGACCGGGTGGTCGTCATGACCAGCGGGGACAACGACAAGCCGGTCGTGCTCTGCGACAACCCCTGGCTGATGTGACCGAGCAAGTCAACCTGCGGCTCTCGCTGCCGCCGAACCGCACCCTCGACCGGGGCTTCCGCACGGCAGCCGAAGCCCGCAAGCTCGGCTACGAGGTGGGTGTGGTCTCGACGGCCCACGAGGACGGCACCTACGACGTGCAGGTCGGGAACCGGCCCTATCCCTGGCGCAAGCTCATGACGACCGACATGGAGTCGCGCCTGGAAGTCGGGGACGAAGTCGTGATCGGCTTCCTGCACAACAACCGCCAGCTCCCGTTCATCCTGTGCCTGTCGCCCTGGCTGTCGGCCGGGACGACCAGCGTGCAGCCGGACCCCGGGCCACCGCCCGCCCCCGGCTGGGAGCGCTACCAGAAGGACATGCGCTTGCGACACTACGCTGACGCACTGGATGTGGACGTGGTCGCTGGCGTAGTCAGGCACCTGGCCTGGGATGTTGCCGGCCAGTTCTGCCTGGTGACGCAACCCTCGCAGATCTGGTCGGCTCGAGCTGGTTTCGGGGGCAAGATCACTCGGTGCGAGCTCGACGCTGCTGGCTACGAGGATGTCGAGAAGCCTTCCCCGTGGCCACCGACCTCGGACTACTGGACCGACTCGGCAGCCGCTCCGATTGGGACGGCAGAGACCTTCCATCTTTGCTACCGTGGCCCGACTGAGTCTGCTCCTGACCTTCTGGTATGCCTGAGCCACTTCCTGACCAGCACGTGCTTCCCCGAGGGCGAGGGCGAGGGCGGGGGTGAGGAGGAGGGCGGAGGTGAGGGTGAGGGCGAGGGCGAGGGCGGCGGCGGATAGGAGTAGACATGGAATTCATCCCCGGGTCAACCGGCAACACTACCGCGGGCGGCTTGCAGGCCTACGACGCGGCCACCGGGCAGCAGCTCTGGAATCGGTTTGTCGATGTCTGCACGGACGGAGCCCCAGTCTGCTGGCCATGGCGCGACAACGGGAAGCTCTACTGTCTGGCCGTCAAGACAAAGGATGGCTACGATCCCTACGGCGGCGAGAGCCCTTATGCCCCGGTCGACTTGTGCCTCTTGGAGATGGACGCCGCCACCGGGAACGACTTCGTGTCGACCGTCATACCGTTTGATCGCCCTCCGGATTCCCTTCGAGAGGGTGGCGAGCTCGGTATCGACGGAGTGATGGGCACCCGACACCCCGAAGGCTCGACCGACGACACGCCCCCGGGGAAGGACTGGGCCAGGTTCTTCGAGCTCGGCCCTGACCGGGGCGACCCGAGCGGCAGCGTCGGTGGCGGCTCCATGCTGCGCAACGTGATGGTCTTCCCGGAGGCCCACGTCGTGATCCCTGTCTTTCGCGAGACGCTCAACCTCTTCGCTTACGACTACGTGGCCAAGCAAGTCAAGTGGCAGAAGCGCGGCTGGGACCAGATCCCCATGACCGTGACCGACATGGCCCAGCAGGTGAACTCGGGTAGCAAGAAGGGACCGGATCTCGGGTGGGAGTGGGTCTCTCGTCGGTGGACTCCGGTCGTCGGGACTTCTACCTATGGAGTCGTGGTCAACGTGGTGGAGTTGACGCTCTTTGCCACCTGCTTGACTGGCCCCAGTGACGACGCCTGGGAGGACCCGGACTACCCGTCAGGCTTTCCATCCCAGCCGAAATTGCCGGCCCGCCCAGGGAGCGTCACGAAGAACCGACTCGACCCTCCCAGCAATGAGCCTCCCATCAATGTCCCCGACTACTATTTGCAGGACCCCCCAATTCAACACTCGATGTGGGTCAAGTGGTTTGAGAGTCTGGGCTCGGGGAGCTTTGGCACGGCGTCACGGTCCATCGATCCCGAGAACCTCAACGGCGTGGTGGACTACCTGTGGGAGAAGACGCCCGGGAACGCCACCTACGCCTACAACTACACCTCGCTCAGCGCGGCTCGAGCCAACATCGCGCTGGTGAACTCGGACTTCGAGCACGCGTTGTCGTTCTACCGCTGGAACGGCACGGCCACCTACCGGATCCGCGAGGCGTTCCAGTTGCTGGACGTGAGGACAGGAGCGATCCAGTCCGAGTTGGACCTCTCCTCGGTCACCGGCACAGCGCAACACGATCGGGAGACGGTGAACGGGACGGCCAAGATCGTCTACTTCGAGACGGTCAACGAGTACCACAACCCGGTGGACAACCTCCAGGCGCCCGGAGGCGGGATGGTGGGTGACCTGACCATGCCCGGCCCGTACAGCGAGCCAGGATACGTCCCCAGCGCCGGGGGTGTAGCTGGAGATACCGGCTGGAACGTCTACCTGGCCGGCACCTTCCTGCACCCGCTCAACTACGGGTCGGAGCAAATCCCAGATGGGATGGGCTATGTGTGGGCTCCCGGTGACCTCAAGAGCGCCGGGGCGGGGGCCGGGTTGGGGATCGGCCACTCCTCCAATGCCGAGTATCCTCGCACGGCTCACCAATGGTATCCGCTGCGGCCATATGCGGGGGGGCGTCGTTACTCCCTCGAGCCCAGGATCTGGCCGGGCTCGAGATTCAATGCCGTCAGCGTCGGGGACCTGGTGGTCTTCATGCCTCGAACGCCCGGCTTCGACGAGACAACCGGTGAGCAACCCAACCAGGACCGAAAAAACCTCGTGCAGGCCTACCGGATGCCCGGGTTCCAGCGCGTATGGACCTTCGACACGGCCACCTTCCATGGCGGAGCTCCCAATTGGAAGTTCAGCGGCGGAGCAGATTCCGGCCACATCGACCTGGCCTTCGGTGGGTTGGTGGCCAACCCCGTCGCGACCAGCGACCGGCTCTATCTGGCCTGCGGCTACATGACAGCAGGCAGCGATTGGATTGAGACGCTTTTCGAACTCGACATCAAAACTGGCGAGCTGACGAAACAACGCGACTTCACGGGTGTGCCTGTCTGGATGGAGTCGGGCATCCCTCGTCCTACCTGGCAGATGTTTGGGGACATCAACCAGGTGGGCGAGATGCAGCTCGTCCGGGATTCAGAGGGCGTGGGAACGCTCGTTTGGCGCGGGTCCTGGCGCCAGGCGTGGCCTGGAGGAGGGCCTGTAGTTAGACGGCTCCGCGTAGCATAGGAGGAGGTAGAGATGGACCCAACCATTCTGCTCGGCCTGGTGTCTGGGATCAGCGCGCTGGCCGGAGGGCTCGCCAACAAAGTCCTCGACCGTCGGACCAGCCATGAGCAGTTGGCCTGGGAACGCGTGGACAAACTCGAGCATCGAGTCCACCAGCTCGGCCTCGAGCTCGACAAGACCCAGCAGGACCTGGCCCAGAGCTTCATTCGAGAGCGCGAGCTCCTGGCCCGGATCGAGCAGCAGGACTTGATCATCACCAGCGTGCGGCGAGGGTATCAGCGTCGTGGCCTCGAGCTGGCGGCGCTGAGAGCCGAGCTTCACCAGCTTCGGGCCAGCGAGCCCGATCAACAAGGAGGGTAAATGTTCCAGAAAATTGCGGAAGCCATCAAGCTGGGCGCCACTCTCGGGCCGGTCCTCGGCATGATGATCGCGCTCATCGAAGCCCCTGGCGGCGGGCCCCAGAAGAAGGCAGCGGTCGTGGAGGCGGTCAAGCGGCTCATCGATGAGCCGGGGGGCCTGGAGTTTCCGGCCATCCTGAAGCCCTACGACACCCTGCTCATCTCGGGCGCCATCGAGCTGGTGCTCATCTGCGCCCGCCTGATCCCGGATTTCTCGCGGGCCTCCGCGAGCAAGTAAGCCAGGCGCTCCTGGAGGCCATCCTCGAGGCGCTCGGGCCCTGGCTGCCCCAGCACGCGACGCCGTTCCCCGACTCTGAGACCCTCGTGCGCGAGGGCATGGCGAGGCTGCAACCCCGCCTGACCCAGCACGGCCGAGGCCCAGCATGGGACCCGGCCTACTTCCGCAAACCCGTCGTCGGAGACCTGGAGGTACAGCCATGATCGAAGTCCCCTGCCCCTGGTTCCCGCAGCGCGACAATGCCCTGTCGCCAGGCAGCACCTGCAACATGACAAGCACGGCCATGGTGCTGAGCGCCTTCGGCATCGTGGGTGATGGCAGCGGGCAGCTCGAGGACCAGCTCACCCGTGAATGCCGGCGGCGCGGTATCGACTTCCGAGAGGCCTCATCCATCCAGGCCATGGTCGCCTGGAAGGGATGCAAGGCCCGCTTCAGCACCGCCGCGACCTGGCCGGAGGTCATCCGCCATCTGAAGGGGGGCGGTCTGTGCATCATGCACGGGTGGTTCACCCCCAGCGGCCACATCGTGGTCATCTGCGGCGTGGACGAGCAGCGCAAGGAGTGGCTGGTGAACGATCCCGCTGGCGAGTGGGCCAACGGAGGTTACGGCTGGCGGTGGGACGGCAGACGGCAGCGCTATTCGTTCCGGCTCATGGACGCCGTCGGCCGAGCGGACTCCTACAGCGAAGCGATGGAGGCCTACCGGAGCGGGCAACCCGTGGCGGCCAGCAAGAAGACGCTCTGGATGCACTTCATCTCCAGGTGATCTTGTCGGGCACTGCGCCCGACAAGCAGGCTCTAGTTCTCGCCCTCCGGTTCTGCCGGGGGGCTTTCTGCGTTTGGCGACGTCTCAACCGATTCCCGACGGGCATACTCACGCACGAGATTCTCAATCCAGCTTCGCACACCCTCAGGCCTCGCCTTGAGCCAGGAGAGCACCTCCGGATCGACCCTGGTTTGGAGAAGGGGAGCGCCCTTGTCGGTCTGGTAGACCTTCCTGCCACGCCCACCTTTACGCTGTTCTTCGCTTGTCATAGAACCAGTCTAGCGCAAACAGAAAAAGCTGTCAAACACCTTTACAAAAAGGTGTCAAACACCTATAATGGACTCACGGAGGACTCACGGAGCAGGGCTCCAGGATACGGAAGGGTGGCAGAGTGGTAATGCACTCGGTTCCCAACCGAAGGTCGGCGCTGACACGCCGCGAGGGTTCGATTCCCTCCCCTTCCGCTCAACCCAAAACGAAGGCCCGCTCAAGCAGCGGGCCTTCGTCTGGGGGTGACATGTCGGAGTGGACCGGGCGGAGCTGACACATCCACCCTATCCGACGTTCTCGGTTCCCAACCGAGTCTAGCATAACACGCAGAGTGGATACGCCGCAACCGCAACTGTGTTCGCGCACCTCGCGGGTTCGAATCCCGCCCCCTCCGCTCAAATCAACCCCGGCTCCCAACCGGATCTTCACCATACCACGGAGGTGACCAGGATGACAAACCCTTCGATTGACTCATGCGGTCAAAACGATTGACTCATGTGCGAGTCCAGCATCGCCACGTCCGCTTTGCGGCGACTGGGAGCCAGGTGCATGTACCGCATGGTCGTCGTGATGCTCGCGTGCCCCATCAGCTCCTTGATGCTGACCACGGTAGCCCCGGCCATGGCCAGGCGCGAGCCGAAGGTGTGCCGCAGATCGTGCCAGACGAAGTCATGCACGCCCGCCTTCTGGCACCAACGCTGAAACGCCTGATTGCAGAAGCTGTGGATGTTGAGCGGGCGCTTCTCCTTGAGTCTGATGTTCGTCCAGACATGGTCCAGATCGTGCTCCGCCAGCACCTCCCTGAGCAGCTCGACGGTCTGTGGGGAGAGGTCGACGTGGCGGAGCCTGCGACTCTTGCTCTTGCGGACTGTCACGAGCCCGTTGACCAGGTCGACGTCCCCCCTCTTGAGCCGGCCCAGCTCCGACCGGCGGAGCCCGGTTTTCATGGCGAACACGATGATCCGCCAGGCCGCCGGTGGCACAACCGCCTTGAGGCGCTCCTCCTCCTCGGCTGACAGCCACCTGGTGCGCTGGTTCTCCTCGGGCAGGGGACGGACACCCTTCAGCGGTGAGACAGCCAGCAGACCGTCCCGGACGGCCCGGTTGACCAGGGCCAGAAGGTGCTTCACTTCCTTGTTGATGGTGGCCGGAGCCTTCCCTTCGGCTCGCCGGCGGGCCTGATACCGGGCCATGTCCTCCGGGCGGAGCTGGCTCACCAGCTCGCCACCGGCTGCCTTCTTCCAGTACCGCCCATAGCGCTCCATGTGGGGAGCATTGGCCTTCAGGCTGATCTCGTCGGCATACCGGTCGACCAGGTCGGCCACCGTCAGCTGGCGCGACTCCCGAGCCCGGGTAAGCTCGGGGAAGAGCCGACCGTGCCGCCATTCGTCGCGCATCTTCTGGGCGAAGGCCTTGGCCTGGAGCTTGCGGCCAACCAGCTTGATGCGCCGCCTCTTCCCCTCGTACCAGCAGGCCCACCATCGGTCCGAGCCCTTCGGGTCCTCGAAGACGCCTCGATCTTCCCCCCTGGCACGACCCATGCTGACCTCCCTTGGGGGGCCTCGGAGCCGGCGGTTTCACCGGCGGTTATACCCCCTCAAAAACCCTCAATAACCCCATGATTTATCGAACAAGCCTGAAAACCCTCCAGCAAAAAAAGCCCGTGACGTCGGGCTTTTTGGTGGTGGCGGGAGGCAGATTTGAACTGCCGACCAAGGGCTTATGAGTCCCCTGCTCTGCCACTGAGCTACCCCGCCAGGGCAGGACACGATCTTACGGCCCTGGTGGCGTTCTGTCAATATGCTCAGCGATACTCGAAAAGCGGGATCCACTCCATGAATCGGAAGATGGGGCTCTCGGGATCGAACTTGCGAAAGTCGATCAAGACGCCCACGCCGGAATCCTGGAAGATGGCCCCGCGCATCAGATAGGTGTGCTTGACGGCGGGGGCTCCGCGTACTTTGAATCCACCGTCGGGGTCGGGCACGTAGGAGAACACGCCCACCGGGCTCTCCATATGGTAGTTGCCGTCTCGCTCGACGATCTTGGTAGTGCCCTTCTTGCCATTGATGACGAACTCGGTCTCGGTGTGGGCGTAGCGAATCTCGTCGTCAGGAAGCTTGAAGGTCATGGTGTGGCCAGACTTGAGAAACTCGTAGGTCTGGTTGCGAAACTTGACCCGCACGCCTTCCTTGCTGCTGTCTACGGTCAGGGTAGTGTCGGGGTAGGTGATCTCGAAGCTTCCGATGCCGGCGTCCTTGATGACCACTTTGCCCAGCGCGCTCTCGACCACGCGCGTCCCATCCAGCACGTTGCGCGAGTAATCGTAGTCTTTCAGCTCGGTGGGAACATAGTAGATCGAGCCCCAGGACTCTTCGGTGAGAGTCTTGCGCAGCGGTCCGGAGATGTCGTCGGACAGGCCGGGCAGGGCCAGAAGAGCGGTAAACATCAAGAGAAGCGCGTATCTTGCCAACATAGGGGCCGGCCCTTCGCCGGTTGGGCCGCCGCCCCTGCAGGTTACCAGCTGATCTCAAGCCAGGTGCGGCCACATTTGAACACCTTGCCGTTGGCCAGCTCGCAGCGCCCGTTCAATCGCTCGCCGTCCACGAAGGTGCCGTTGGTGGAGCGCAGGTCCTCGAGGTAGACGTGGGGGTCCTGCAGGTCGATCAGGGCGTGGCGGCGCGAGATGAAGTTGTCGGTAGCGATCTGCACCTTGGCTTCGCGCCCCACCTCGACCGAGTGGTTGAACTGGAAAACGTGCCCGTCGAGCGGCCCCGAAAGCACCTCGAGCTTAATCCGCACCGAGCGTGCCCCCGATCTCCTCGCGGCTGCGGGTCACAAAGGAGAGCTCGTCTCCGTCGCGCACCACCTCTAACTCGGTGGAGGGGGGATACTTGCGCCGCAACAGCTCCGAGGCCAGCGGGCGCTTGAGGTGGTGATCGATGGCGCGCGCGATGGGGCGAGCTCCGAACTCGGGCTGGTAGCCTTTCTCGATGATGAGCTCCACCGCCTCGGGGGTGCAGGAAAGCTCCAGCCCGCTCTGGGCGCGGGCCTGCTTTCGCAAGGACTCGAGCTGCATGGTCACGATGCTGGTCAGGTCGCTCTTCTCCAGGGCCCGGAAGAGCACGATCTCGTCGATGCGGTTGAGGAACTCGGGCCGGAAATGGCCGCGCAGAGCCTTCTGGTAGGAAGGCGGCAGGCTCTCGAGCTGACCGGCCACGCCCACCCTCTCGCCGGCCGCGGCGGCGTCGCGCGAGCCCAGGTTGGAGGTCATGACGATGATGGTGTTGGTGAAGTTGACCGTGCGCCCCTTGGAATCGGTCAGTCGCCCGTCATCGAAGACCTGCAAAAACAGATCGAAGACCTCGGGGTGGGCTTTTTCCACCTCGTCGAGCAGCACGACCGAGTAGGGCTTGGTGCGCACGGCCCCCGTCAACTGCCCCTCCTCGTCGTGACCGACGTAGCCCGGCGGCGAGCCGATCAAACGCGAGATGGAGTGCTTGTCGTGGAACTCGGACATGTCAAAGCGCACCATCTCCTTCTCGCTGCCGAACAAGAACTCGGCCAACCCTTTGGCCAGCTCGGTCTTGCCGACGCCACTCGGCCCCAGAAAGAAGAACACTCCGCCCGGGCGGGTGGGTGAGACCAGTCCCATGCGCACCACCCGGATGGTCTGGGCCACGGCCAGGCAGGCGTGGTCTTGTCCCACCACTCGCTGCTGCAAGAGTGTCTCCATCTCCAGCAGGCGCTCGGACTCCTCCGCCGTCATGCGGTTGACGGGAATGCCGGTCCAGTCGGAGACCACTTCGGCGATCACGTCCGGGGTGACCTCGAACTTGACCTGCCCGGCCTCCCCCTCGAAGACCCCGGAGCGATTCTTGATGCGGGCAGCAGACTCGTCGATCAGGTCGATGGCCTTATCGGGCAGGTTGCGGTCGGGCAAAAAGCGCACCGAGAGCTTCACGGCCGCCAGCAGGGCCTCCTCGGGAAACTTGACCCCGTGGTGGCTCTCGTAATTCTTGCTCAGACCTTTGAGGATGGTGAAAGCGTCCTCTTCCGAAGGCTCGCCCACCAGCACCGGCTGGAAGCGTCGCTCCAGGGCCGGATCAAGCTCGATGGACTTGCGGTACTCGTCGGTGGTGGTGGCCCCGATCAGGGGGAAGTCGCCTCGCGCCAGGGCTGGCTTGAGGATGTTGGAGGCGTCCATGCCGCCCCGCGAGTCACCCGCGCCCACCAGCTGGTGCAACTCGTCGATGAAGAGCACGATGCGAGGATCCTCCAGCACCTCCTCCATCACGCCCTGGAGGCGCTCCTCGAACTCGCCCCGGTGCTTGGCGCCGGCCAGCATAGCGGTGAGGTTGAGCTCGAGCAAGCGGCGGTCCTTGAGCTGGTCGGGCACCTTGCCCTCGGCGATGCGCTGAGCCAGGCCCAGCACCACGGCCGTCTTGCCCACCCCGGCCTCACCCGTGAGCACGGGGTTGGACTTGGTCTTGCGGGCCAGGATGGTGAGCACACGACGAATCTCGTCGTTGCGCCCCACCACCGGGTCGATCTTGCCCTCGCGAGCCCGGGCCACAAGATCGCGCGAATATTTGGCCAGCATCTTCTCCTTTTTCTCTTTCTTCTTGCCCTCGCCCGAGGAGGAGACGCGCTCGGGGGACGCGCCGTCGCCCCCCCCCGAGCTGACCGAGGGAAACACGCCGCCGAGCAACTCGCCCCCCGCTTTGCGCAGGTCGACGCCGCGCTCGACCAGGATGCGCGAGGGAATGCACTTGGGATCGCTGAGGATGGCAGCCACGATGTGCTTGGGCTCGACCCGCATGGCCCGACAGCTCTCGGCCATCTCTTGAGCGGGCTTGCCCAGCAGACGACGCAGGCGGGGCGATTGCTGGCCGTTCCAGGCCGGTACTTTGTCGTCGCCCAGGGGCAAAAGCTCCAGGACCTCCTTCTCCAGGGAGGCGGAATCGAGCCCTTTGGAGGCCAGCCAGTTGCGGCAGGAGGCGTCCACGGCCACGGCGGCGGCGAAGTAATGCTCGCAGCTGAGGTAGTAGTGGCGCCAGTCGAGCGAGATCTGCGCGGCTTTCTTGGCCAGCTGCTCGCTGGCCTCGGAGAGGTGGAGACCCACGAGCTTACTTGCCTTTCAGGCCCACCTCGGTGAGCCGGGCCACGCATTCGACGTGATGGGTATGCGGAAACATGTCCAGCGGCTGGATCTCATGCGTACGGTAGCCCAGATCGGCCAGGATGCCCAGGTCGCGGGCCAGGGTGGAAGGGTTGCACGAAACGTAGATCAGCTTGGGAATGCGCATCTTGGCCAGAGTCTTCAAAGTATCGATATCGCAACCCTTTCGGGGCGGGTCCACGATGGCCAACTGAAAGCGCATTCCGTCGCGATACATCTGGGGCAGCAGGCGCTCCACCGGTCCGGCCTGGAAGGTCGCGTTGACCGTCTCGTTCAGGTCGGAGTTGACCACCGCGTCCTCGATGGCCGGCTGGGACACGTCCACACCCACCACCCGGCGGGCCTTGCGAGCCAGGAACAGAGCCAGCGAGCCCACCCCGCAGTAAAGGTCGAGCACCGACTCGCGCCCCTTGAGGTCGGCGTAGTCGTCGAGCACGTCATAGAGGACGCTCAAGCCCTGGGTATTGACCTGAAAAAACGAGGTGGGCGAGATGTGGAACTTGAGACCCTGCACCTCCTCGACGAGGTGGTCCTGGCCCCAGAGGAGCTGGGTGCGGTTGCCGAGCACCACGTTGGTCTGGTGGGGATTGAGGTTGAGCAACACGCCTTTGAGCTTGGGCACCCGCCGCTTGAGAAAATTGAGGAATTCTTGCACCTGGGGCAGGCGGGGCTGGGCCGCCACCACCACCAGGATGGCCTCGCCCGTGCTGCGCGAGCTGCGCGCCACCAGATAGCGGATGAGACCCGAGCCGTCGCGCTCGTCATAGACCGGCCACTGCAGCCGCTCGAGAATCTCGCGGGTGGCCTGCAGCACCTTGTTGTTCACCTTGTCTTGAATCAGGCACTCGTCCATCTTGACGACGCGGTGCGAGCCGGCCGCGTAGAGCCCGATGTAGGGGCGAAACTTGGCCGTCTTCTCTTGCTCGCCCTTGAGGAAGGGCTTGGCGGCCACCACTGCCTGCACCTTGTTGCGGTAAAACCAGGGATCATCCATCCGCTTGCAGGGATGGACCTTGACCTCGCCCAGCCCGGCCAGGTGGCGCAGGGAGTCCTTGACCGTCTTGGTCTTGAAGTGGAGTTGCGAGTCGTAGTCGATGTGCTGCAGTTGGCAACCACCGCACTGGAAGTAGATGCTGCAGGGCGGTTCGACGCGACGGATGGATGGTTTGAGAATCTTGTGAATGCGGGCCCGCGCGAAATTTTTGCGCAGCTCGGTGATCTCGACTTCAAGCTCGTCGCCGGGTGTGCCATAGGGAACGAAGACGACAAAGTTGTCGACTCGTCCCACCGCCTCACCTCCGGCCGCCAGGTCGTGGACCTGCAGCGTCAGGCGACCGCCTAACCTTAGAGTTTCCGCCATCTCGTCACCTATCTTGACCTCTGGCGAGGAGGTCGGATTCCCGTTCCGGGGCCTACCGGATTCGGTATCCTGGGTCCGGGCTCAACCGCCGACCGACGCGGAGGAGTCCCTGCGCTGACCGGCCTGCAAGAGCCCCAGCCCCTTCCGCACCAGTTGCTGACCATAGCGCAAGTGACTCAGCTGGCGATCCTCGAAAAGGCGAGCCATCTCGAGGTAGCCCTGATGCTGAAGGTCCAAAGACCGCAGCAAGAGACCGTGAAAGGCTTCCCAGAGGGCGGGCGGCCTGGTTTGCTCCAGCTGGATCCGCTGCCCATCCAGATTCTGCACCACGCGTTGAATCGCGCGGTGGCCCTTCTGGACCACCGGGTCATCGAGAGCAAAGCGAGCCCTGTCGCCCGACATCTCCTCGATCAGCTCGGTGATCGCCCTGATCCCGCTGCTGCTCGAGGCAAAATCGCGCTCCACCCGGCCCAGCTCCTCGATGACCCCCTCCAAGATCGAAAGATATCGGCTCTCCGAGTGGTTGTCCATCGAGTCTCTACGGGGCTGCTCGCGCTTCCCCGCTCAGGGTGGGCTTTCCACGCCCGGAGGAGGGCTCCTTTATCGGACGCGCTGCGAGAGTGCCTCGAGCTTGAACCGGCCTGGAAACAACTTTGAGCCGGTGATGCGCAGCGCCCTCAGGGACCTGTCCAGGACCCCTGTTGGGGGGAGCGGATTTCTTGTCCTATGTGAGAAACTGAGGATCTGTGCGAGCCAGAATGGGCGAAGTGGTACTAGATGAGTCCCCAGCTGGCGAGCGAGGCCATGTGGCCGGACTTCCTGGCCCTGGGAGGCTTGCACACAGAGCGACCCGGTAGCAGAAAGACGTGAGCCGGAGGCGGCCGCCTCCGGCTCAGCTATGATAACTCCGACGTAGGTTTGCTGCGTCAGGAGAGGCCGAGAAGGAGCTGCGTCAGCGCCCCGCCGGCGGCCACCAGGGCGCCAGCCAGATAGACCCTCCAGCGTCGCGGCGAAGCGCGCCAGGGCAGTGGAACTCCGTGTGTGTGCATTGTTGCATCTCCTCCATATCCACCTTAAACCAGCTCGGCTTGTTAACGCTGTGATCCAGAACACGTAACAAAAACGAAACAACTTTCCAAGTCCGTCCACGGTTCTTCCCGGTGCGATGATCAAATAAAGATTCCTCATCAAAGTGGCCGAGCGGATCTCCCGGGGCGAAGCTGGCCCGAAAGCCAGGCCGACCCGCCCCGAAGCTGTGCGTCCCGAGCTCAACAAGGCCCACCCGGTGCGGGTCGAGGCCGCTCCACCACCCCACTTCGAGGACTTCCTGGTCAGCCTGGTATCCAATTACGCCGCCTGAGAGGTTGCCGAGCGACCCCCGGCAAAGGGCCACAAATGCGATTCGGCCTGGTGCAAGAAGACGATTTCCTACGCCACGACACGGGTGCCCACGTGGAGAATCCCGGGCGACTGAAAGCCATTGCGGCCGAGCTGGCCTCTTCTCCCCTCCCGCTCGAGAAGGTCGCCAGTCGGCTGGCCAGCGATGAGGAGCTGACCGCGCTTCACGCCCCCTCGCTGGTCGAGCGCCTGGAAGCCGTGTCGGCTCGGGGCGGCGGCTGGCTGGACGGGGATACTTTCTGCTCACCCGCTTCGGCTGAGGTGGCCCGGCGCGCCGCCGGCTCGGCCATCGAGCTGACCCGGCTTGTGACATCGGGCGATCTCGAGCGAGGTTTCGCGCTGCTGCGGCCGCCCGGCCACCATGCCACGCCCGACCGGTCCATGGGCTTTTGTCTCTACTCCAACATCGCACTGGCCGCCCACCACGCCGGAGTCGAGCGCGTGCTGATCTTCGACTGGGACGTGCACCATGGCAACGGCACGCAAGATTGTCTCTACCGCCACCCGGCAACAGTCTTCATGTCCTTGCACCAATCCCCGTTCTACCCCGGCACCGGCCACCCCGAGGAGCGGGGCGAAGGGCCGGGCGCGGGCTCGATCTACAACCTGCCCCTGCCGGCGGGGTGCGCCGACGCCGAATACCTGTGGGCCATGGAGCAACTGCTCGACCCTTTGCTCGAGCGCACCGACCCCGACCTCATCTTGCTTTCGGCCGGCTACGACGCCCACCAGCGCGACCCGCTCGGGGGGATGGCAGTCAGCACCGAGGGCTTCCGCCAGATGGCCGCCCGGCTCGACCGCTGGTCGCGGCGCGGTCGCACGCGTGGGAGGCTGGTCGGGTTGCTGGAGGGTGGCTACGATCCCCGTGCCCTGGCAGCCTCGGTGCGAGCCACCCTGGAGGCCTGGCTGGAGCCGGTTGCTTTCGAGCCCATCAAAGCTTCACAGGTCTCCTCGCCCGTGCGGCACCTGGTGGAGAGACTGCGCCAGTCTTTTCTCGGCCCCTGATCGTTGGACGGCTCCTGTCGTCGTCGCTTCAGTCCGAATGAGTCCAGGGGGTCCATCCGTTATCCACTCTGTCCGAGCTGAACCTCTCTTTGGACCGCTCCTGATCGTCGCTGAAAGCAGGAGTCACCCTTTCATCGGAAAATGCCGGCGAATTCATGCCCGTTTCCCCGGCCGCTTTCGAGAAAGAAGCCCTGGTGCATATGGATGCGCTCTTTCGCTATGCACGCCGCCTCACCGAACAAGAGCGCGACGCCGAGGACTTGCTGCAGGAGACCTATCTGCGGGCGGTACGCTTCTTCGACAAGTACCAGGAAGGCACCAACTGCAAAGCCTGGCTGTTTCGCATCATGCACAACTTGCACGCCAACCGCTGGCAGGCCAGGTCCAAGCAGCAGGTGGACTCGCTCGACGATACCGAGGAGTGGTATCTCTACGACAAGCTGCACGACCCCGAGCTCCAGATGGGGGACAACCCCGAAAAGGCCTTTTTCGACCATCAATGGACCGAAGAGGTGAAGGCGGCCATCGACGTGCTGCCGCAGGAGTTCCGGGCGCCGTTGCTCCTGTGCGACGTGGAGGGCTTCTCCTACCAGGAGATCGCCGACATCCTGGAGACCCCGGTAGGCACGGTGCGCTCGCGCCTGAGCCGGGCCCGGCGCCGGCTGCAGAAGCTTCTCTGGGATTACGTGAAAAAAGAAAGACCCGACCTTGCGGCCGGGCTCGGCTCGGACTTACCCGAGCAGGATATCGTGCGCTGAGTCCAGCGACGCTTTCTACTTCTCGTTGCGGATTGCATCCACGAAGTTGGCCATGACCTCACGCGCAAGGGGAAGCACCTGGTCGCGCAAGATCCAGGTCACCACGTCGTTGCCGTTGACGAGGCTGTGCTTCTTGGCGTAATCAGCCACGGTCTTGTCGCTCAGCCAGCTGCCGGTGGGCAAGAAGTAGGCCACCTCGACGAACCTCTTGCCGCCCTTGCCGGCATCGCTCGACGAGCGCACGGCGAACTCTTTGAGCGCTTTGCCGTGGGGGCCTTTCCTGAGGGCCGCCTCGAGCGCTTGCGCTTCATCCGTGACCGGAGCCGACAGGATCAGGTAATTGCCCTCTTCCTCGGGTACCGCGCGGGTTTTCTCGAAGGCGAAGGTCTTGGAGCTCTGCACGTCCAGGAAGCGCAACCCGCCGAGCTTGGTGGGCGAGCCCATGGCGACGTACTCGCCGTAGATATCCGTCAAAATCACGTTGATCGCCTCGGCGATCCGCTGGTAATCAGGTTTTGCCTTCAGTTCTGCCATAAACGCCTCTCTTTGCTTGGAAACACGTCAGATACTCTTCCGGCCCCCCAAACTCCTGCACGAGAAAGCTCAGAGCACCACCAGGCGGGCATCCTCAATCCCCTGCAGGGCTCGAATCCGCTCCACCACCCCGTCCTCGGGCCCCTCGTCCAGGGCCATCACCATCACTGCGCGGCCTCGACGGGTGCTGCGGCCAACCTGCATCTCGGCGATGTTGACATCAGCGTCGCCGAGCAGGGTGCCCACCTTGCCCACCACTCCGGGGGTGTCGTCTTGCCAGGTGATGAGCTTGATGCCCTCGGGCACCAAACTGATCGCGTAATGGTCAAGCTCGATCACCCGCGCCTGCTCGTCGAAGACGGCTCCGCCCAGGCGCCGGGCTCCCTTCTCCGAGTCCACCTCGAGCTCGATCAGGTTGCTGTAAGTGGCGCTGGTGCGACTGGTGCTCTCCGCCACCTCGATGCCGCGCTCGTTGGCCACCAGAATGGCGTTAACAAAGTTGACCACCTCGCAGTGCGACACCGAGAGAATCCCCCGCAGGGCGGCTTTGGTCAGGTAGTTGACCTCGGAGTCGGCCAGCCCACCCCGGTACTGCAGTCGCACCCGGCGGACCGGTCCCTGGGCCAGGGAGGCAGCCAGCTTGCCCATCTGCTCGGCCAGGTGCAGAAACGGCCGCAGCGCGCTCATGACCTCGGGACGCAGGTAGGGAATGTTGACCGCCGTGCGAGGCGGATTGCCCCGGAACACCTCGGCGATCTGCTCGGCCACATCGATCGCCACCCGATTCTGGGCCTCGTGGGTGGAGGCGGCCAGGTGGGGCGTGACCACGATGTTCTTCAAACCGAGCAGAGGAGAGCCCTCGGGCGGCTCGCTGGCAAAGACGTCCAGGCCGGCGGCGGCCAGTTGACCCGACTGGAGAGCCTCATAGAGAGCCGCCTCGTCCACGATTCCGCCCCGGGCGCAGTTGACCAGCACCGCTCCTTTCCTCATCTTGCCCAGCCGCTCGGCCGAGAGCAAGTTGCGCGTCTCCTGCGAGAGGGGCACGTGGATGGTGACGTAGTCGCTCAGGGCCAGCAGCTCCTCCAGCGGCAGCGCCTCGATGCCCCGGTCACGAGCGTAGTCGGCCGACAGGAAGGGGTCAAAGGCCACCACGCGCATGGCGAACGCAGCCGCCCGGGTGGCTACCTCGCGCCCGATGCGGCCGAGCCCGACCACTCCCAGCGTCTTTTGATAGAGCTCAAGGCCGGTAAAGGTCTTGCGGTCCCACTGCCCGGCCGTCAACGAGGCGTGGGCCTGGGGAATCATCCGCGCTGCGGCCAGCAACAGGGCCATGGTGTGCTCGGCGGCCGAGATGGTATTCCCCCCGGGCGAGTTCACCACCAGGATGCCCCGCTGGGTGGCGGCTTCCACATCGATGTTGTCGACACCCACGCCGGCCCGGCCGATCACCTGCAAATTCTCGGCCGCTTCGATCACCTCGCGAGTCACGCGCGAGGCGCTGCGGACGATGAGGGCCTGATAGGGGCGGACCTTCTCGGCCAGTTGCTGGGGGGTCAGCCCCTGCACCTGGTCGATCTCAGCCAGACCGCGCAGGGCGGTGAGGGCCTCGGAGGGGAGCGGGTCGCTGACCAGGACTCTGGGCTTCACGGTGGGTTCTTCCCCGGCCATCGGGCTTGCCGTGGCCGTCGTAGCAGTGGATTGACTCATAGGGGGGCGATTTTACGACAGTCCGAGCAAGTTTCCTCTTCCTCGGGAGGCTCAAGGTCCAATTCAGCGACGACAGGAGCGGTCGAAATTTTCCAGAAGCGCCCCCGGGCCGTGTCCGACAAGAATCTCAAACTTCTGCTGCAATCCTCGCGGGACGCGCTGCAAGAGTGCCTGGCCGACCTCCGCCGCGCGGTGCAGCGAATCGACGGTCTCGAGCTCGAAGGGCTCGACCTGCCCTTTCCCCGAGCCCGGCTCGACCAGGCCTATACGCAATGCCTCAGCGCCGAGCGAGCCCTGGATGAGCTGAGCCGTCGCGCCTGAGGGAGGATCCTGGCCTTGTGACCGGAACCCCTTCAGGTCACCATGTTTAACATCGGCAGCGGCGAGATGGTCCTTCTGTTCGTGGTGGCGCTGATGATCTTCGGCCCCCAGCGCCTGCCCGAGATGGGTCGGGCGATGGGCGAGGCCATGTCCTCCTTCCGCAAAGCGATGCAGAGCCTGTCCGAGCCCCTGGTCGCCGAGGTGCACAGCCAGACCAGGCAACTTCGCGAGCCTGCGCCAGCGGCGCCAACCCCCGGGCTACCGGCAACGACCGAGCCGGTGCCGCCCGAGCCGGTCGAGGAATCCGAGACAGGCACTGCTCCCAAAACCGAGTTTGAGACCCCCGTTCCCATGACGGTCGAATCCCCCTCTTGAGCGGCCGCTTCACCGTCACCGAGCAGGTCCGCTGGTCCGACACCGATCGAGCCGGCATCATCTATTACGGGCAGTTCCTGCGCTTCATCGAGGTGGCCGAGATGGAGATGTTTCGGGCCGTCGGGCTTCCCTACTCCGAAGTCTTCGACCGTTTGGACATCTGGCTTCCGCGCGTGCAGATCCACTTCAATTTTCGCAAGCCCCTTTTGTTGGAGGACCGCATCCAGGTTTCCGCCTTCGTGGCCCGCTTCGGCGGGAAGTCGTTGACGCTGGGCTTTGAGGTGTTCCGGCTGCGCGAGAACGATCTCGTGGCAGATGGACAGGTCGTGCTGGCCTGCGTGACCCGGAGCGATTTCAAGCCGGTTGCCGTTCCCGATGAGATCCGCCAGCGGTTGGCCCCCTACTTGAGCCTTACAGATCCCAGCTGATCGCGCGCTCTTCGTCACTGAGCTCGTGACGGCCAAAGGGCCCGCCGGCGGCGGACACGATCACCCATTTGCCTCCTTTGAGGGCAAACAAGAGCGTCCAGACGGTTTCAGGGTCTTCAGTCTGGCGGCCCAGCGTGACGCGCGCCTTGTCGCCGCGAATGACCTCGGTGAGGACCCGGGCCTGGGCCAGCTCCTGACTGTGGCCCGTGCGGAAACCTCGCAACTCGGTCTCGAAGGTGATCTCGCTCACCCGCCCTCGGGCCGACTCGGAGAGGAAAGCGTAGGCCGGCTTGAATTGATCCTTCTTGGCCAGCTCGAGGAAGCCGTGGGCCAGGCCGAATGGGCGGTCGCTCAGATCGGGTGGGGGCACCTCGGCGGGGCCGTCGGTCGGCCGGGCGGTGGGAGCGCTGCAACCTGTCAGCAGGCAAAAAAGAACAATCGCTCCCCGCAATCCGACCATGGCCAGGGGTTAGAAGCCGTCCAGAAAACTCCTTCAAAGCTCGATCTGAAGGCCCTCCCGAGCGGCGAAAACCTGGACCTGCGCCGACTCGAGGCCGGCCACGAGAACGTCGAGATCGTGGTCGGTGCGCGCCGGATCGTGGTGATAGAGGGCGACCCTTCGGGCACCACTCAGGCCAGCCAGGGCGATGGCGTCCTGGGCACTGGAGTGGCCCCAACCTGTGCGCGCCTCGGCCTCGGCGGGAAGGTACTGAGCGTCGTGAATGAGAAGGTCAGCGTCGCGAGCGAGCTCCAGCGCTTCCGGGCAGGCCGCCGGGCCCTCCGGATACTCCACGTCGGTGAGATAGGCCAGCACTCTCCCGCCCTCTTCGATGCGATAGCCCGTGCACTGATCCCGCCTTCCCCGGGGCAGCGTGCGAGCCATCACCCGGGCGGGGCCGATGCGCACCGCCCCATCGCCCAGCTCGCTGATCTCGACGTGAGCTCCCACATCCTCGCGGATCACGAAGTTTGGCACCGGACAGTAGGCTGGCTCCATCTGGCGCAGCAGATTCTCTTGCAAGCTGTGGCCCGGGCTGCCCCGGCCATAGATGCAGACCCGGTAGCCGGGCACGTACATCAGCGGGGAGAAGGGTATTCCCTGGATGTGGTCCCAGTGACAGTGGGTCAGGAGCAGCGAGACCGGTGTGCTCTTGGGGCCCTGAGAGAGAAGATCCATGGTCATCCAGCGAAACCCCATTCCGGCATCCAGGATGATGTCCGAGCCGTCAGCGAGCAACACGGCCACGCAGGGGGTGTTGCCCCCGTAACGGGCATACTCGGGCTCGGGAGTGGTGATGGAGCCGCGCACCCCCCAGAAGGTTACTCGCAAAGCCTGACCTCGCCAGACTCTACTTGATAGACATCCCCCTCGCGGGCCACATGGAGACGAAAGTCCTCTGATTGCAACTCGCGCTGGTGGCGCAACACCAGACAGGCCAGCTCCTGGTCGGTGCGCTCAGGGTTGTGGTGGAACATGAACAGGTGGCGGGCCGAGGCATAACGACAGACCTCAACCCCGTCCTCAACGGTCGAATGGCCCCAATGTTTGCGCTGGTAGTACCATTCGGGCGTGAAAAAGGTGTCGTAGATGACCAGGTCGGCCTGGCTGGCAAGCTTGAGCTGGTTCTCATAAAGCTCGCGCAACCAGAAGCTCTCGCGCCGGTCAGGCAGGCCCTCGGCCAGCAACAGGTCACGCGAGGGGGCCACGTCACAGATGTAGGCGACCACCCCGCCGTCGGCTTCGACGCGGTAGCCACACGTGATCCCCGGATGATTGAGGCGATAGTTGCGCACTTTGAAGGGCCCCACCTCGAGCAGCTCGTTGTCCTCAAGCTCGGAGAACTCGAGGCGCGAGCGAAGTGAGTCGAGGGGAATCGAGCTGAAGGGGAGCTCTTGCTGGCCGCTCAATAGCTCGCGCAGGCCCGTGTCGGGCCGGCGCAGGCTGTAAAGGTGGATGGTGAAGCGCTCGTCGTTGGCCGGAGTGAAGTGGGGAAAGCCCTGAATGTGATCCCAGTGATGATGGCTGATCAACAAGCTGAGATGGTTCTGTCCGCCGTTGGCGCTCTGCACCAGCTCCTCGCCCAGCCGGCGAATGCCCGTACCGGCATCGATGATGAGCTGGTGGCCGCCAGAGGTGATCTGCACGCAGGCGGTATTCCCGCCGAACAGGCGCACGTGAGGACGGGCGACGGGGCAGGACCCGCGCACGCCCCAGAATCTCAGTTTCACGAAACGATGCGTGAATCGGGGCCAGGCCAGGCTCCGTTCCTTCCGCTTGCTCTACCTTCACCCGCTCGCATAGGCGCAACCAGGCACTTCGCTCCCGGATTGAAAGAACTCCTCTTTTGGTCGGTCAGGCGACCACTTCGGCGCGATAGAAGGCCCGTCCGCTTGAGGTGACGCGCACCTCGACCTGCTTGCCGAGCTTGTCCCCCCCGCTGACCACCTCGATCAGGTTGCCCTCGATGACAGCCAGAGCACTCTGGAGATTGGCGCCAAAGTTGTCTTCCAGCCGGACCTTCGCCTTGCGGCCCTGGGTGAGTGGCACCAGCTTCTCCTTCAGGTCGTCGGAGCGGCCCGAGGAAACCTCAAAGTGCTCGAGGTGGAAGTCACGATCAACCCGCACATAGACCGACTTGCCGGTATCTCGCTCCAGGCCTTCAATCTCCTCGCCGTCATAGCCCACCAGCGACACCCCCACCCGCGGATGGACCGTCACAAGCATGGCTTCGTTGCGACTGAGCTGACCCTGGCGCAACAGCTCGCGGCGAGCCCGCAGGGCCACCGTGTCCACCGACAGCACCCGCCCCCGGCCCGAGCAGTAGCTGCACGACTCGCGCATCACCGAGTCGAGGTCCTTGCCCTCGCGCTTTCTGGTGAGCTGCACCAGCCCCAACTCGGTCATGCCGACCAGGTGAGTGCGGGTGCGATCCTTCTTGAGGTCCTCGGTCAGGGTCTCGAGCACTCTACGACGATCCTGCTGGGCATCCATGTCGATGAAGTCGACGATGATGATGCCCCCCATGTCGCGCAGCCTGAGCTGGCGGCAGATCTCGCGACAGGCCTCGAGGTTGGTTTTCAAGATGGTGTCGGCCAGGCTGGTCTTGCCGGTAAACTTGCCGGTATTTACGTCGATGACCCAGAGGGCCTCGGTGCGCTCCACGATCAGGTAGCCGCCCGAATCGAGCCACACTTTTCTTTTCAGGGCTTTGTCGATCTCGCTCTCGACGGAGTGGAACTCGAACAGGGGCCTGGTATCGGTGTAAAGGTGCACCCGGTTGACCAGGTTGGGCGCCGTCTGCTCCAGCTTCTCACGAATTTTGGCGAAGTGGGAGGGATTATCGATGATCAGGCGGTGCACGTCGGCCGTGAACACGTCGCGCAAGATCTTGTCCACCAGGGCCAGCTCCTGATGCACCAGGGCGGGAGCTCTGCGGCGGCGAGCCACGCCCTGAACCTTGTTCCAGGAGCGGACCAGGAAGTCGACGTCTCGCTGCAGCTCTTCCTCAGTGCGGCCCGAAGCGGCGGTGCGCACGATGAGGCCCATTCCCTCGGGGCGGAGCTTGTCGGCCAGCACTCGCAGGCGATTGCGCTCGGCGTCGCTCTCCACGCGTCGCGAGATACCCACATACTGGGCCGAGGGGATCAAGACCACGTAGCGACCCGGCAGGGTAACGTAGGTGGTGACCCGGGCGCCCTTGGTGCCCACCGCCTCTTTGACCACCTGCACCAGCGTTTCCTGATTGACCTTGAGCACGTCGGCGATGGAGATGTTCTTCATGCTCTCATCAGCCTCTTCGCCCAGGTGGGCCACCGCGTCGTCGGCGCACAGGAAGGCATTGCGCTCGACCCCGATGTCGACGAAGGCGGCGTTCATGCCGGGCAGCACGTTGGCTACCCGGGCTTTGTAGATGCTGCCGACCTGACGCTCTTCCCGGGCGATCAGGATCTCCACCACCGAGCCGTCTTCCAGGACGGCACCACGGCCTTCCCGCTCGTCGATGCTGATGAGTATTTCTCTGTACATGGGTCTCTGCTTTGTCTTATACTTTCGCGGGGAGCATTATACTCAAAGGCCGGGCCAGAAGGAAGGGGGGGCGGCCAGGTCGCATGTGCGCTCGCATGCGCCGGGCTTTCTGGTTGTGGGGGGCGATTCTCCTGGTCGGCTGCTCGCATGCTCCTTCGCCGCCCCCCGCGCCGACGCCAAGGCCCTCGCCTTCTGCCACCGCCTCCGTCAGGCCTTCGCCTCGTTTCGAAGACCGAGCCGACTCCGTCAAGAAGGCCATCGGCCAGCTGCCGCCCGGAACAGCGGTAGGATTTCAGCAGCCTGGCTCAGAGATGGGGCTCTTGCTGGGCGAGCAACGACCTTACGAAGCAGCCAGCCTGGTGAAACTGCCCATTCTGGTGGAGCTGTATCGCCGGGCCGAGGCTGGCCAGCTCTCCCTGGACGAGGAAATGACTTTCGAGGAGCGCTTTCGAGTGGGAGGCTCGGGCGAGATCGGCCAGGGCCCGGCCGGCACGCGCTGGAAGCTGGCCGACCTGGGGCGAGTCATGATCGTCAAGAGCGACAACGTGGCAAGCGACATGCTTATGGAGCGGCTGGGGATCGATTCGATCCAGCGGGCCATGCGAGAGCTTGGCCTGGAGGACACGACTGTCCAGCGCACCATCTTCGACTTCTCAGCCATTGATGCGGGGCGTGACAATCTCACCTCCAGCCGGGACATGGTCCGGCTGCTCGCTCTGATCGCCGACAACAGGTTGCCCGGCAGCCAGGCCATGCGGGCGGTGCTCGAGCAGCAGACGAAAAACGAGCTGATCCCCGCCGGGCTTCCTCCCGGCACGCTCGTGGCCCACAAGACTGGCGAGCTGACGGGCCTGCTGCACGACGCGGGCATCGTCTCCACCCCGCGAGGCGACTATATCCTGGTCTTGCTGGGCGAGTTTCCTGACCGCGAGACGGGAGTCGCCACCTGGAAGGCCCTCTCCGCCAGGGTTTACCAGGCTTTTACCCGTTGACACGTCGGGGCGCGATGTCTATACTCTTTCGGTATTCTGGGCCAGTCCAGGCGTGGCCGAAAGGCCGTGCCGATCAACACCAGGCGCGGCCGAAAGGCCGTGCCGATCAACAGATTGTTGCCAGGCTCCCGACCGCCTGCACAATAGGAGTTTGCGGTCGGGAGCCTGGCAATGTTCGAATCACTCAGCGATAAAATCGGCAGCGTTCTCAAGCGTCTGCGCAACCGCGGCAAGCTCACCGAAGAAGACGTGATGGAAGCTCTTCGAGAGGTGCGCCGCGCCTTGCTCGAGGCAGACGTCAGCCTGCCCGTGGTCAAAGAGTTCGTGGACGGCATCAAGAAGAAAGCCGTGGGCGAAGAGCTGTGGAAGAGCCTGACGCCAGGCCAGCTGGTGGTCAAGCACGTGCGCGACGGCCTGGTGGAGCTGATGGGCGGCGAGACGGCCCGGCTCCACATGGCCACCACGCCCCCCACGGTCATCTTGATGATGGGCCTGCACGGCGCCGGCAAGACCACCACCACCGGCAAGCTGGGCCTGCACTTGAAAAACCAGGGCCACCGCCCGTTGCTGGTGGCCACCGACGTTTACCGCCCGGCCGCCATTCAACAGCTGCAGGTGTTGGGCAAGCAGCTGGACATCTCGGTTTTCGAAATGGGTAGCGGGGCCAACCCGGTCGAGATCGCCAGCGAAGCCATGAAATACGCCCGCCAGCACGCCCATGACGTGGTCCTGGTCGATACTGCAGGTCGCCTGCACATCGACGAGGAGCTGATGGCCGAGTTGCGCGCCACCCACGATGCGGTGCAGCCTCAGGAGAAGCTGCTGGTAGTCGATGCCATGACCGGCCAGGACGCTGTCAACATCGCCAAGACCTTCACCGAGCAGCTGGGCGTGACCGGCATCGTGCTGACCAAGCTCGACGGTGACGCCCGCGGCGGCGCGGCTCTGAGCGTGCGACAGGTGACCGGCAGCCCCATCAAGTTCATCGGCGTGGGCGAGAAACTGGGCGCGCTGGAGCCCTTCCATCCCGACCGCATGGCCGGACGCATTCTCGGGATGGGCGACGTGCTGAGCCTGATCGAGAAGGCCGAGGCGGCCATGGATGAGGATACC
>JAANMW010000479.1_pt1 | contig 46671 bp, 35 predicted proteins | sample 7279671 | NCBI WGS metagenome assembly JAANMW01 (sample SAMN14094541, study PRJNA606508) | bioreactor metagenome | isolation source: A lab-scale SPAN reactor treating ammonium-rich wastewater day 247 | place: Ireland: Galway | collected 2017-09-19 | reverse complement strand
GGCGACACACCGGCCCCAAGTGCGTATGTGAACTAGGATCCGAAAGGAACTAGAACAACAAAAAAGGCGGTTCCGCATTCGGAACCGCCTTTTTCTTGACCGCCTGAAGGTAACTATCTTCGCGAGCCGCTGAATCCGGCCGGTGCTGTCTCGGTAATGTCGAAGTCAATTACGTTGCCGCTCAGCGTCAGTGATGCGGGCGAGAAAGCGGCGAGTTTTGACTGTACGGTGATCGTGTACGACCGGTTTGAGAGCACGTTCTCGAAGGAATAGTATCCGAGAGAATTGCTAAGTGTTGATGCTGTGAAACCATTCGGGCCATCGATCGTAACGCGGGCGTACGCGACGGCCGATCCATTCGCCTTCAGGATCCTACCGCCGATCGAGATCGGTGCAGAAGCCGCAGCATACGGAACGTAAACGATGCCGGAGTTAGAACCTGCGGTTCCCATCGTGTTTGCAGGGAGCACGGTCGCACCGGAGAGAACGCCGGTCGAAGTATCGACCACGAACTTTGTGATATTTCGAGAACCTGCGTTAACGACGTAAAGGTATGTGCCCGCGGTGTTGTAGGCCGCGGCAAGCGAGGTCGACCCGGACGTCCCGAACGGGGAACCGGAGACGGTCGTCAAGGTCGTGGCTGCTCCGGATCCGCCTATGGCGGCAGACACGGCGTAAGCGCGCGTGCGATTCGGCAGGATCAGAAAGTTTCCGTTCGGATGAACCTTTGCGACCGACGCAAAACCTGTTTCGCCGTAAGCAAATGGGCTGCCGGTGACCGCGGTCGGGACCCCGGAAGCGAGTGTATAAGCACGGACAACGGCCTGGCGTGAGCCAAAGACCCACAACCTTCCTGTCGAGTCAACATCGACCGGCACGGGATTGCTTGCTCCGGAATCGAACGGATTGCCTGCGATCGCGGTCATTTCGCCCGTTGATGCGTTGATCGTGTAGCCGGCAAAAAAGTTGCCGCTATTGCCGCCGGCGTAATAGTAAGTCCCGTCAGGCGATAAAGCGGATGCGGCCGGACTAACGCCGGTCGGAAGAGCATAGGGGCTGCCCGGAGCAGGTGTTGCCGATGTCGGTGTGATCACGAAGCTAGCGAACGAATCAGCCCCGACGATCAATGGGGATCCCGATGGATGGACCTTCAGCGTACGTTGACTCGCAACCGAAGCGATCGGCGAGAATGGAGCAGGCGTAAGTGCACCTGTTGCCTGATCAACGGAATAGACCGAAATGTTTGACGAGCCTCGGTTTGCGACGTAGAGAAATTTATTGACCGGATCGAACGCGATATGTTCGAGATTGGTATTCCCGCCGCCGTTGAAGCCGGTTGCGATCGGGAATCCGCTGAGGAGTGTCAATTCGCCCGTCGCATCATCGGCAGAAAAGCCGTAGAGCATATTTCCCGCCGCATCGTCGACGACCGAGTAAACAAATCCGGCGTAAGCAAACGATGCAGAGCCGAGGAATAGAAATAAAACAAGACAAAACGAAACTATCGAAAAACGCATACGTCCTCCTTGAAAAATGCGAGAGTGATATTTATATCGACAGTCAGATTATAGAGTTTGCAAAAGTTGCGGACAAACCGCATCGCTCGATTACATAGATTTGCGCAAAGAGGAAACGCTCCGCACGAATTTTTCCGTACGGAGCGTTCAAAGATCGTTGGCCTCTTACTGCTATTTACATTTTGAGTAGCCGCAATCACGGCACGCGTCACAGCCCGAGACATGTTCGAGCTGGCCGCTGCACTCAGGGCATTTTGAGACCATCGAGGACATTGAGGGGGAATTCTCAGTTGCGCCGGCCTTACCGATCGCCCGTTCCGATTCCGGAAGATTACGGAGCCGTCGGTCGACGAGCAGGAGGCATTCAGCGACGGCCTGTTCAGGCGAAGTAAGCAGGCGTTCGTTGAACCAAACGGCGTGGGTCGCGATCACCTTGTTTAGGCTGCTTGCGACCTCATTCACATCGAACCCACCACGCAGCATCTTGGATGCGAGCAAGCCGACGCCTGCCGAGATCGGACCGGCAACAAAGACCTCGAGGATCCGAGTGCCGTCGTGATTGACAGTTACATAAAGATTCTGCCCTTCGAACCGAATGCGCCAGGTCGAACCCTGTAGTTCGCGCGGACGGTCGATGCGAGTGCCTTCATGAATTAGGGACGCGGATTCTTTTGCCGCTGCAAACTCGGTTGCGGCCTCGGCATCGGCCGAAGAGGTTGTTTCGGGCTGAGCCGCCATGGCGTTTAGGACCTGGCCCTCGCGGCTGCCGTCGCGATAGTAACTGACCGCCTTGCAACCGAGCTTTCGCGCAAGGTGGTATAGCTCATCGACGGATTGGACGGTGTCGTCCTTTGCTCCGTTGCAGGTTTTCGAGATGGCGTTATCGACGTGCTTTTGTGCGGCACCGAGGACGCGAACATGCTGTTCGGATGTGATGTTCATCGCCGAGATGAAGTGCGGCGGAAGCTCCGACTCATGCTCGACAACGTATTCGGCCGCAGCTTCGATCGATGCCTGATCGGTCTGGTCAACGCGCAGGCCGAGGGCTTCGGCCGCCGGCGAATGAACGTAGGTGCGAGTGCCAAGCGTGTCGCGGCGTACATATGCCCACGAGAAATTCGGCTCAATGCCGGACGACGTTTCTGCAACAAGCGAGATCGTGCCTGTCGGGGCGATCGTCGTAACCTCATAGTTACGCGGAGTCAGCGGGATATCGCGCGAGATGCCTACATCGTCGTAGAGGAACTTCTCATACGCTTCACGGTTCGCCTCAAACTCCGGGAACGTGCCTTTGGTGCGGCCGAGCTCGAGGCTTGCGAGCCACGATTCGCGACGGACAAATCCCATTACCTGTTCCATCAACCTCATCGAATCATCCGAACCGTAAGTTACGCCAAGACGCAGGCAGAGATCTGCAAAGCCCATGATCCCGAGGCCGACCGGGCGAGTGCGTTTTACGACATCATCGATCGCCGGCAGAGGGAAGTGTCCCGCATCGACGACGTTATCGAGGAAACGCGTGCAGATATGCGTAACGCGAGCAAGCGATTCCCAATCGACGTAGCCGCCGCCGTCATCGAGCGGTTTGTAGAATTTGGCGACATCGATCGAACCTAAGTTGCACGAATTGTTGAAATGCAGTTGCTGTTCTCCACACGGATTGCACGCGTAGATCGGTCCCATCGATGCCTTAAGGTGGTTGTGACGGTTTACCTCGTCAATGAAGATGATCCCGGGCTCGGCATATTTGTGGGCTGCACCGATGATGCGGTTCCAGATATCGGGCGCAAAGACCATTCCGGGCATCGGCGGTTCTTCGATCACGCAATCAGAAAGATCTGCGGTCTCAAATGCGAGCTTGTCCGCGAAGCTTACCGGTGTGCCGTCCGGACGGCGATAGACGGCGTAATCGCCGCCGGTTACGGGATCGTGCACGGCTTGTGTCCACGGTTCGCCGTCGAACTCGGTCTGGAACCACGTGCCGCTGTCAACGGCATCCATAAAGAGGTCGGTAACGGTCACCGAAATGTTGAAATTCGTCAAACTCGTCTGATCATTCTTCGCGTGAATGAAACGCAGGATGTCGGGATGAGCGACGGCAAGAATTCCCATGTTCGCACCGCGACGGACACCGCCTTGCTTTACGACCTCTGTCGTCTGGTTGACGATGTTCATGAAGCTCACAGGGCCGGATGCCACGCCACGCGTCGAATTGACCATCGCTCCCGCGGGGCGAAGGAATTCATACGTCATTCCGGTGCCGCCGCCGGTCTGATGAATGATCGCCACGTCGCGTGCGTGTTCCATGATCCCGTCGATCGAGTCCGGTACGTTCAGGACAAAGCAGGCAGCCAACTGACCCTTTGGCTTGCCGGCGTTGACGAGACACGGCGTGTTAGGAATGAATTCGCGGGCGAGCATCACCGCGGACATTTCGTTGTAGAACCAATGCTGTTCGCCAGGGTTCTTCTCTGCCTTTGAAACGTGTCCAACGACACGTCTGACGATATCTTCCCAGGTCTCGATCGGTTCACCGTGTTCGTTCCTAAGCGAATAGCGCTTAGCAACGACCTTTTGGGCGTTCAGCCCAAGCGGTTCAAAACGTCTTGCCGGTCTTGCCGCGCTTGCTGAGGTTCCTGTCTGTTCGTTATCGCTGACGCTGCCTGTGGATTGTTCAAGGAATATGCTCATAATTTTTTGGTCAGAGGCCTCTTTGGGGCTGAAAGGGGCTGATGATTCTGTTGGATAAGGTAATTTTATCACCCAAACCAATCAAACCGAAGCCCTATCTGTTGTTCAATTTGTAATCGAGTCGCGAATTTTTTCGGGACGCTTTTTTAAGAAAGCGTAGGAGTTATTATCTACCATTTTCGCAAAGTGTCAAGGAGAAAATCACACAATATCTTGTGGCAGGCAAATATGTTGCCCACAACAAAATGCGACAAGTGATCATCGGGTTGACACCCGCTCTGTAAACGATTGAAACTAAAAGAGATGGATAAATTGATACACGGAACCGCCGCTAGCGACACTGTCAGGGTGGTCGCTGCGGTCGCCACAAGAACTGTTGAAGAGGTTGTCGCACGCCACGGACTTTCGCCGACGGCAACTGCCGCTTTGGGTCGAACTTTGATCGGGGCTGCGCTGCTCGGTGCCACTCAAAAGGATTTCGATCGGCTCACCATCAAGCTCGAATCCGACGGCCCGATCGGTGGAATTGTCGCCGAAGCGAGGCCGACGGGGGCCTTGCGTGGTTATGTCAAAAACGCTCTTGCAGATCTTCCCGCGAACGGTAACGGAAAGTTCGACGTTGGAGGCGCGGTCGGCTCAGGTATGTTTTTTGTGATCCGCGAATCAGGGTTCGAACTCGGCCTGCACAATACACCGTATGTCGGTTCGGTCCCGATCCAGACGGGTGAGATCGGCGACGACCTTGCGTTCTATCTTGCAAAGTCCGAGCAAATACCGTCGGCCGTTCTCTTGGGCGTCTTGTTGAAGAACACGGAGCCTTTCGTCTCCGCAGCAGGCGGCGTGCTCGTTCAGATGCTGCCTGGGGCGAATGAACATATCATCACGATGATCGAAGATACGATCGCACACGCTCCACACCTGACGTCCGTTATCGGCGATGGTGCAGGCCCGGAGGAGCTGGCGGAGCTTGTCCTTGGCGAGATCGAATTCAAGAAACTTGGCGAACGCGAGATCAGATTTGAATGTACCTGCTCACACGAAAAAGCTCTCACGATGATCGAAGCACTCGGTGCGGACGACGTTCGCTCGATGCTTGAGGAAGATACGGGTGCCTCGATGGCCTGCGGTTTCTGCAGCTCGAATTACAAGATCTCGGCGGCTGAACTCGCTGCGATACTCGAAAGGCTTTCCTCTTAACCGAGGCCGGCGATCTTTCGTTTGAATCTGAAAAGAAAGCGGTCGTGCCGTAGGATCTCGGTGCGGTTCAACGCAAACAGATCGAGACCGGTTTCCTGCGAATAAACGGTTGTGAACGCGATCTGAAAACCCGAAGCTCGAACTGCCGCCTTTGCCGTTTCGTTAAAGAAGCCGGCAGGGTATGCGAAGCTCTCGCACGGTCTTTGAGTTATATCCTCGATGATGGTTTTTGAGGTTTCGAGCTCCGTGTGAATGTCGTCAGCTTCCAGTTTGTGCAGATGCCGATGAGTGTGCGTGTGCGAACCGAATTCGATGCCTTCCCCAGACATCGCTCGAACGTCATCGACTGAAAGATGTTCGCGCGGGCCCTCGCCTTCTGCGACTACGAGATCGGTCGTTTTGTCGAGGCACGAAGTTACGAGAAAGATCGTCGCTTTTGCACCGAAGCGCTGAAGTATCGGCAAGGCATTCGTGAAATTGTCCTTCCATCCGTCGTCAAACGTGATCGCGACGGTTTGCTTTGGGAAATGCCCGTTCTCGCGAAAGTATGCTGCCATTTCGCTCGCTGTTGCGAACCTGAATCCGCGTTTTGAGAGCGTTTCGAGCTGTCGAGCGAATGCCTTCGGAGGCGTGAACGCTCCGCGGACCTTTACGTCCTCGGTCGGCAGGTCGATCTTGTGATACAGCAAAAAGGGCGAGGTCATCTGGATTCGGATTTTGACATAAGCGGGCCGAGCCTCAAAGCGAGACCACGAATATTGGATCGCCACGATTGAACTTGCAGTCAATAGTTTTGCATAATCGGAACCCGACGCGAAGATGCCGGATCTAACTGAATTTTCAAAGAATGCTGCACGCGCAGTCGATGCGATGCTCGACGAGCTGCTGCCAAAGGAAAACGAGGAGCCGAAATGGCTACATTCGGCGATGCGTTGGAGCACGTTCGCGGGTGGAAAGCGGTTCCGGCCGACGCTTGTGTTCGCGGTTGCGGATCTTTTTGCCGTGCCTGCCGAACGGGTTGGCCGCACTGCGGCAGCGGTCGAAATGGTGCACACATTCTCGCTCATCCACGACGACCTGCCGGCGATGGATGACGATGATCTTCGACGCGGAAAACCGACTTGCCATATAAAGTTTGACGAGGCAACGGCTATCCTCGCCGGCGATGCTCTTCTCGCTCTCGCCTTCAAGGCGATCGCGGACGACGACGGCCTCGGGACAGACATTCGTCTCAAGTTGATCGCCGAACTCGCCGAAGCGACCGGTACCCCACGGGGAATGGTCGCGGGCCAACAGCTCGATATTCTTAGTGAAGATAAGGAGATCGATGCCGAGGAGCTAGAGCGAATCCATATTCATAAGACGGGTGCTTTGATCAAATTCTCGGCCAGGTCAGCAGCATTGGCTGCGGGAGCTTCCGCGTCGGATCTTGCTGCGATCACCGAGTATGCTAGTAAGCTCGGGTTGCTGTTCCAGATAACGGACGATCTGCTTGACGTTACGCAATCGACCGATGTGCTTGGCAAGACAGCAGGTAAGGACGAAGAAAGCCGCAAATCGACTTACGTCTCGCTCTACGGCATCGAACACGCAAAGGTCCTGGCTGCGGACACGAAAGAAGCCGCCATTGTCGCCCTTTCACACTTCGACGAACGCGCCGAGATGCTCCGCGCGATCGCGACCGCTACTCTCGCCAGGACCGCCTAAATTACAGGAAGTTCACGCTGATTGATCGTTTGATTAAGCTCTTCGACTATGTCTGAGACGCAGACAAACGGATCATTCGCGCTTAGCTGGCTTATTGTCACGGCAGCAACAGCCGCGCTCTATTGGACGACGCTTGCGAAGCTCGGCGTAGATTGGTGGACGGATGAGAACTATACTCACGGGCTTTTGATCCCGTTCATCATCGGGTTTGTGCTGTGGGCGAACCGAAAAGATCTCTCCGCCTCCGAGCCGGTTTCGAGGTCCGCCGAAATTATCGGCCTTGTTGTTGCAGCGGGCGGGATCTTGCTACTTGCGTTGGGTGTTCTCGGTTCGGAGCTCTTTACGCAGCGTGTCTCTTTTGTCGTAACGGCCGCGGGCATCGTGATCTACGCGGGCGGCAAGCATCTTTTCCGTATTTGCGGCATATTCTTCGTTCTTTTTACATTAGCGATACCTTTGCCGCAGATCGTGTTCAATAAGATAGCATTGCCGCTGCAATTCCTAGCGTCGAAGATCGCGGTTTGGGGTATCAGGCTTTTCGGCGTGCCGACCGTGCGGAAGGGGAACATAATCGACATCCTGCCTTCGGGAGCGATGCAGACGATCTCGCTCGAGGTTGTCGAAGCATGCAGCGGTATTCGTTCGCTGATGACGCTGACTGCGATCGCCTTGCTGCTAGGTTTCTTTTCCCGAACCAAACGATCTCTCTCGGATAGCGTTATCTCCGGGATGACCGTTTCAGATCTTGTTCGGACGGGCATCTTGATGATCTTCTCGGTGCCGATCGCCGTGCTGACGAATGCGGTTCGTGTTTCTGCGACGGGCGTACTCACGTACCTTTACGGCGTTCGTGCAAGTGAAGGCACGCTGCACGAGGTTTCCGGACTCGTGATGTATATTGCAGCTCTTGCGATCCTCTTAGGGCTGAATGCCGCGTTGCGCAAAGTTTTTGACGGGAGGGCTGCAGCTGCATGAACGCACGCCGACTTCTAAAACTCCTGATCCTGCTCGTCGCCGGAGCGGCGCTTATCAACTGGCTTCAATTCAGAGGTGAGAATGTCCCAGCCCGCGAGAAGCTTGCGAATTTTCCCGAGGCCTTGGGCGAATGGAAGCAGCGCGGTGAAGCCTTTACTTTCAGCGAGGAGACCGATCGCGTACTCGGGGCGACCGATTACACAATGCGTGAATACGTGTCGAACGACGGCAAGGTAGCAAATATCTACATCGGGTACTACGGCTCGCAACGCGTCGGTGCAACGTATCACAGCCCGCAGAACTGCCTTCCCGGGGCAGGCTGGGTGATGCTCGATCCGCGCGAGGCCGAGATCCGACGTGCGGATGGCACGACGTTCGAGGCTAATCAGTATTTTGTCGAGAATGGAGCCTACCGCGAAGTGATGATCTATTGGTACCAGGGCCGCGGCCGCACCGCAGCAAGCGAATACATCGACAAAATGCATTCGGTCCTCGACAGCATTTTCAGCCGGAGGACCGATGGTGCGATCGTTCGCGTGATGGTAAACGTCGGTGACGACGAGGCAGGTGCCGTCGAAGCCGCAAAACGTCTATCGGCAAGTGTTGCGGACGATCTCGATGCGTTTGTCCCGCGCTAGTCGGTTAGATCACGATCATAACGGCAGCCTCAAAAAGGCCAACTAGTAAGCATGTGCAAGCTCGTTGTAGCATGTGCAAGCGGATTGCTCGACCTTTGCCCGATCGCGTATCGAGAGGCCGCCACGCGAATAGTCGATCAAATTTCCTTTCCGCATTTCCAGCGCAATGCACGTTACGCTTGGCCGATAGACGCCGAGGATCCTTGCGATCTGCTCGTGTGTCAGCTTCATTGTTTTCTTACCTGAGCGGTCCTGGACAAGCAGCAGCCAGGTGCAAAGCCGTTCTTTGACCGAATGATACATATTGCAGACCGAACGCTGCGAGATCTGTCGGACGTATTGATCGACCTGCGGAGTAAGAGCACTCGAAAGTTCCGGATAGAGGCGGAGCAATCTTGAGAGCACTTCGCTTTCGATGCGAACCGCTGAGCCTGCCTGTGTGACCTGCGTGCAATTCGTAACGTTCGTACGGCAAAATAGCGGCAGAAATCCGATGGCACCTTCGTTGCCGGTGATCGTCACTTCGACCATACGGCCGTCGTCGAGCGTGCGAAATTCGGATATGACGGCCGTCTCAGGAAAGTAAACGTAGTCGAGCCGGTCGTCCTGCATATAGAGGAATTGATCGGCAGAGAGATATACGGATCTCAGCGACGGCTGAAGCTTGTCGAACAGATCTTTCGGCAGATCCGCAAGCAGCTGGTTACTGGATGAAACGATCGGCATAGACGCCGATCTGCGAACTTTCGAGGCGGAACGTGACGAGCCGGTCGGAATAAAATCGCTCGTTTCCGTGACATCGTGTGTGAATGAATAATTAAGATGTTCCATTCTTCCCTCGTGATCCTTATGAATGAATTTATGAATTGAATCCCTAGGGCAACAACGGAATGCGGCACAAACAAGGGAAGGAGTTGTCCCGCCTGGAAAATTGTGCCTCTTTTCTCATCCGTCCAACTCAGAACCGAGCGTCCGGGTGTTGCGCCTAAGTAGTTCAATTCTGATTGACCGAAAGGCCTGATGAAATTAGGAAAAAAAGAAGAATGTATAGGGAAAATCCCTATGTTGTAGGGGGAAAGATCGAAAAGCCCAACGATCAAGATCTCGGGGGCAACGTGGATCCGAACATTAGTGTTGCTAAAGGCTTTGTTTGTAGCGGTTACGCTTGTTGGTGGCAACCGGAGAACGTCACGGTTACGTATCCTGCATCCAGCCTTGAAGGATCGCGTATTTTACGATCGCTATACGGCCGGAGATGCCGAGCTTTCGCATTGCGTTGGTTTTGTGGACCTCGATGGTCTTGACGCTTAGGTCGAGACTTGCGGCGATCTCCTTATTGCTGTAGCCGAGCGAAATAAGACGCAAGACCTCGGTCTCGCGATCTGTGAGTTCCCGCTGATTCTCGCCGCGAAGCGCGGGGCGGTTCGCATAGCCGCCCATCACCTTTTTTGTTAGGGCCGGGTCGAGGTATGCGTTGCCTTCTGCGACCTCTCGAATGGCGTTGATCAGATGGTTCGGAGCGCTTTGCTTGAGGACGTAACCATTTGCACCGGCAGCGACCAATTGCTGGAGGTAGCCGTCATCGGTATGACGTGAAAGCGTCAGGAGTTTAATGTCCGGATACTTCAAGCGAAGCCTTTTTGTGGCTTTCAGGCCGTTCATCCTCGGCATTGAGATATCGAGGATGATGATGTCCGGCCGAAGTTCTTCGGCGCGTGCAAGGGCAAGCTCGCCGTCATCGGCTTCACCAACGACTTCCATATCAGGCTGGGCGTTCACAAGGAGTTTAACGCCTTCCCTAACAGTTTTGTGGTCCTCCGCGAGGAGAATGCGAAGCTTGTTTCCCATAAGTCAATTAGCTCACAAGCGGGACGCGAATAAAAACCGTCGTACCTTTTTTCGGAGCCGACTCGATCTCGAACGTGCCGCCGATCATCGATGCCCGCTCACGCATTCCAACAAGGCCGAAGCCGCCTTTTTCACGTCTGGGCAACTTTGACTGTACATCAAATCCCTGTCCGTTGTCCTCGACGATCAAGAGAAGCTCGTGGCCCAGTTTCTCGAGAATTATCTCGACCATGCTTGCTTTAGCATACTTTGCCGTATTGTTGAGTGCTTCCTGGGTGATGCGGTAAAGATTCGTCTCAACGTCCTTGTTGAGGGAGAGATCAGCGACGCCTATCGCGTTGAACTCCGCATCGATGCCGGAGTAACGCGACCATTCTTTTGCGTAGTTCGCCATCGTGGCAACAAAACCCGTCTCATCGAGCACGCTGGGGCGAAGTTCCCAGGCGAGAAAGCTGACCTCGCTATCAACGACCTCAGCTAGCTCAGCAAGCCGCTCTATCCTTTCAGCGATATCAGATCCTTCATCGCAGAGGGCCGCAATGCTTGCTATCTTCAAGCGGAGCGCGGTTAGGGATTGGCCAAGCTGGTCGTGAAGGTCGCGGGCAATGCGGCCGCGTTCATCTTCTTGTATCGTAAAGAGCCGCCGCAGGAGATTGAGCCGCTGCTCCTCGATCCTGGCACGCTCCTCCATCTGCTTGACGAGAACCGCATTCGTTTCAGCAAGAGCCTGCGTACGGCTTGCAACGCGGGCCTCGAGGTCGGTTCGAGCCTGATGAAGATCCGCCTCGTACTGTATCCTTTCCGTTAGGTCGGATGCGATCTTTGCGTACCCGATCAGCGAATCATTCTGATAGAGCGGCACGAGGACGCCGCTGGCAAAGAAGCTCGATCCGTCCTTGCGGACGTGCCACCGTTCGTCGGATGCTCGGCCATCCGTTCGGGCCTTTGCCATCTCGTGCTTCGGGATATTCTTGGCGATGTCATCGGGTGTGAACAAGATGTCTTCGGACTTGCCGAGGATCTCGCGTTCGCGATAACCGAATATCTTCTCAGCACCGGGATTCCACGTGTCGATCAGCCCTTCGGTATCGGTCGAATAAATTGCATAGTCCGTAAAACTTTCCGTTAGGACACGCATTCGCTCGCGGCTGAATTTGAGTGCGTCTTCGCTGCGTCTGAGGTCCGTGAGATCGCTGACAAAAGAATAGAACCCGCGCACCTTTCTATCAGGGCCGAAATCAGGCACGTAGGAGACATGGACATATCGCTCGCCAATGCCTTTGTATGTGACCCACGAGTCGATCGAAAAGCTCTCGCCGGCGAACGCACGCTCGATGAGCGGCTGGAGCTGCTTATACGACCGCGGCGAGAGCACGCTGCTGAGTTTTCGCCCGACGATGGCGGGCTTATCGATGCCGAAAAGTTTGGAATATTGATCGTTCACAAAGCGATAGCGTTCGTCGCGATCGACGTATGAGATCAGGGCCGGTATCACATTGGTGATAAGGCGGAGCTCGGCCTCGCTGTCGCGAACTCGTTCGCTGATGAGCTTTTGCTCGGTAACATCGATGACCGTGCCGTAAGAACGCAACGCATCGCCTTCGCTGTCGCGAATGATCGCACCGGCCGCCTCGACCCAACGTACGCGTCCGGTCCGCTGTCTGATCCTAAATTCGTTCTTGAACTCTTCTGTCCTGGATTTGAACGCTGCAAAGAGGTGGGCTTTTACCTGGTCGCTGTCGTCCTCGTAAATATACTTGTCGAGCGTCTCGGGCCTGACCCAATTCGAACGGGCTTTTTCGCCGCAGATCTTCCAAAGGGTTTCCGATAAAAAGATCCGCTGCGTTTGGGCACTCCATTCCCAGCTTCCAAATCCGCCGGCTTTTTGCGCAAGCATCAAACGCTCTTCGGTCGAGCGATAGGCTTCTTCGACGAGTCTGCGTTCAGTGATGTCGAGGATGACACCGTTGATGCGCAACGGCTTTCCGCCCTTGTCACGAACGATCGAACCGACGCTTTCGACCCAATGAATGCTTCCGTTCGCGTGGCGAACGCGGAATTCATCCTTGTACTCGGCGGTAACCGAATTCAGAGCGGCTTGAAAATGTGCTTCCGCGCTTTCGCGGTCGTCTTCGATAGGCAGGTCTTTGTAGAACGAGATGCCAATGTGCCGGACCGGTGAGGTTACGCCTAGTATGTCGAGAGCAGCGTCCGAGAACCAAAGCTCATCCTCGTCCGCCTGCCATTCCCAAATGCCAAGCTTTCCCGCTTCCTGTACCAGATCAAGCCGACGTTCGAGGTTATGTACCAGCTCAGACGTTTCGACGCCGTTCAAGGACGCTCCGTCGAGCGCGTTTTGCTCGGACGTGTAAGTGAGTGTTTCAACTCGCTTTTTTAGCTGAGCGTTCTCGGTCATTGTTACTTCGGTTCGCTTGTCAGCTCGATTTTAACACACCGAAGGAGGAAGCCGGTTTTTGCTGAGAACGCCGCCTGTCCGGCCCGAGCTCGTCCCACAAACAAATTCCTTGCAAAATGTGCCTCTCGCGATCGGCCGACTCTAATATTTCCAAGGAAATTCTGAAACTTAATGTCGATTGAATCTTTTACCTGAGTGCCGACAGGGAATCAGGTCTTTTCAGTGGTTTCCCGCAACTGAAAGCGAACGACGCAGTTGGAATTGCCCTCCGATAGCGTTCGTATTTGTGAGCCGTTGAACGGCAGGTTTTTTGTTATGTTTTACGTTGAGTGCCCAAATCGAAGCAAGTTTCTCCTGCTGTTCGCAGTTGTTGCCGTTTCAGTCTCCTTTTTGGCGGCGTGCGGACACTCCACAGAAGCCTTTATCGCAAAAGGCGAAGAATACCTAGCAAAACGAAAATTCAACGACGCATTGATGCAGTTTCGGGCAGCGGTCGAAAGCGACAGCTCTTCGTCGCGTGCGCATTGGGGCCTGGCCCGCTCGTATGAGAACCTTGGCGAATTTGACGAAGCATTCAACGAGCTTAGAAAAGCGACCGAGCTCGATCCGAGCAATCTAGATGCACAGGCGCGTCTCGGCAATTACTTTCTGCTCGTAAAGCCGCCGCTCATCTCGGAAGCGCAAAAGGTTCGCGACCTGATAGCAAAGAAGGATCCGAAATTCATCGAAGGCGTAGTTCTCGAGGCGTCGATCTTGAATGCTAGCGGCCGCGGCGAAGACGAAGTTGTTGCAAAGCTCAACGAGGCGATTGCCCTTGACCCGAAAAGAACGGCAACCTACGTAAGCCTTTCGCGTTATTACACAACTATCGAGAAGCCGGAGAAGGCAGAGGCGGCACTGCAGCAGGGAATTGCGGCGGACCCGAATGTAGCCCTTGGCTATACGGAATACGGCCGGTTCCTGATGTACGCGAAGCGCGATCAAGAGGCCGAGGCACAGTTTGAAAAGGGAATTAGCGTTGAGCCCACGAACATCGAGGCTCGCGAGACCGAAGCAGACTTCTTCGTTACTAGCGGCCAGCTAGACAAAGCCGAAAACGCCTACAAGAAGCTTGTCGAGATACAGGAGAACAGCCCCGAAAGCCGCCTTGAACTTGCAGATTTCTATCGCAGAGTGAAGCGCGTGCCCGAGGCGTTGAGCGTACTCGATGCGGTTGTCGCCGAAAATCCACAGTATGTCCGAGCAAGATACGCACTTGCCGCTATCTATCTTGATTCGAAGGATGAAGGGAAGGTCGAAGAGCAGATCAACGGCCTTCTTGGCCTCAACGATAAGGATGAGGAAGCTCTGATGCTGCTTGCCCGGCTGCGGCTGATGCAGGGACGTCCGGAAGAGGCGATCAAGCAGCTTGAAGAGGTTCTGAAGCGGACGCCAAGCAAGCGTGATGCTCTTTATGTGATGGCACAGGCAAAGATCGCCGCAGGCCTGATCGAAGAAGCCAATGCGTTCATCGGAGACCTGCAGCGGTATCACCCGGAATTCTTGAAGGCCGGACTGTTGAAGATACAGGCTGCGTTCGCCGCGGGTGACAACGCTGCGGCACTGCGTCTTGCGAACGAACTATACGGAACGGTCAACAGTGCCCAGCCGAATTCTGAGACTTCCGTAAACGACATTGCTGAGATACAGCTTCGCTCGTTGTCGGCACGCGGCCTTGCCGCACTCGCCCTCGGACGAACGAAGGATGCTATCGCCGATCTTGAACGTGTTCGAACACTGACGCCGAACGCTCCGTCTGCCCTGATCAATCTTGCAAAAGCCTATCGACGCGTCGAACGCCTCGACGAGGCTGCAGCTCTTTATCAGACGGCGATGCAGTTGGACGAGCGTGATTTCGATGCTGTCAGCGGCTACGTTTCGCTCTGCATCGAGAACAAGAAGATCGCCGACGCTTACGCCACGCTCGATGCGATGTCAACCCGGAATTCGGGCCGTGCGGACGTGCTTGCAGCATTGCATTTCCTTCGTTCGCAGGTGCTCTCATCGGTAGGCAAGAGTGCGGAGACCGAAGCCGAACTTTCGACCGCGATCCAACTCGATCCGGACTACTTGCCGGCATATACCGCATACGCCGCGATCCTGGCGGGCAGAAATGAGATCCCGCAGGCGATAGACGAATACAAGAAAGTGATCGCTGCGAGGCCTTCATCGAGCATTTACACGATGCTTGGAATACTTGAGGACGCCCGCGGAAATACGGCCGAGGCGGAAAAGAATTACCGTGCCGCCCTTGAGCTTGCGCCAAATTCGCCGGTCGCAGCGAACAATCTCGCGTGGCTGATCGCAGAATCGCAAGGAAATCTCGATGAGGCACTGAGCCTCGCATCTTCAGCAGTTAGCGATGATCAGACGGTTGCCGCGTACTACGACACGCTCGGTTGGATCTACCTGAAGAAGAATCTTTATTCCGCTGCCGAACAGCAGTTCCGCAAGGCGATCGAGACCGATCAGCGGAACAACAAGGCTCCCAACGCAGCGTATCGAGTTCATCTCGGGATGGCTCTCTCGTCTTCCGGAAATACCGAGGCGGCGAAACGTGAAGCAGAGGCTTCGCTGAATGATCGCTCAGCATTGAGCGACCAGGAGATTGCGATGGCTCGAAGAATATTGGAGGCAAGATGATCAGCTCGATCGCGACATTCTTTACGCATATTCCCGAATCGATCGGCCTGCTTGTTGCGGGCGTTGCGATGACGGCAACAGCGGCCGGGCTGCGAAACCTTTTGAAGGTCAGCCAGACCGCGAAGCCGGAAGACCGTGATGAGCAGAGCTTGGAAGAGCATAGGACGGAAGGTTAGTTATGAGTGAATTCAGACAAAGATCGATGGGCGAATGGGCCGCAATTCTAAAGCGGCGGAAGTGGATGATCATCCTGCCGATGATCACGCTCACGTCTGCGGTCGGCTACGTTGTTTACAACTTGCCCAGCATTTACGAATCGACGTCGCTGCTTACCGTAAAGCCGCCGACGATCTCGTCGAACCTTGTTCAGCCGCTCACTAATGAAGATTTTTCGCAGCGTCTGCAAACGATCAACCAGGAGGTTTTGAGCCGCTCTTCGCTCGAACCGATGGTGATGAAATACGACCTCTACCGTTCTGAGCGTAACGCGGGCATGCCGATGGAGCTTGTTATCGCCAAGATGTACAAGAACATCAAGGTCGAGCTGGAAGAGACGGGCGATCAAAAGGTTGCGGCTTTCCGCATCCATTATCGTGACCGCGAACCGCAGGCAACGAGGAACGTAACGGCTGAGCTTGCGAGTAAATACGTCAATGCTCAGGTTCAGAATACGACCGAGATCGCCGAATCGACAAAAGAATTATTTACACGTCAGCTTGATGAGAAAAAGGCGGCCCTTGACGACCTCGAAAAGCAGCGGCTCGACATTATGACGGCGAACGTCGCGACGTTGCCGGAATCTGAACAAGGCTTGGTCGCGCAACTTCAGGGACTTCGCTCGCGCGAGGACACGATCACCAAAGAGAAAGAGACGCTTTTTAACGAGAAAGGTCGGCTGAACGATTCGATAGCCGCGAACAACCGCCAGATGCGGCTCATCGAGGACTACGGCCAGAAAGAGACTCAGGACACTGCTCGGCAGGCAGCGAGCATCGAGGACACGCTTCCGTATGCAGAGCTAGTGAAGCGCCGTTCTGAGCTCAATGCTCAGCTCGACAATTTGCTTAAGGTCTACCGTGAGAAACATCCAGCGGTGATCGCAAAGCAGGCGGAGATCGCACGCGTGAATGAGGAATTCGACAATCTGCGTAAGAGTGCTGATCGCCGAGTTGCAAATGCAACTAGATCGAGCGATATGCGGGCGGACCTCCAGAAGAAAGGCCTCGAACTCGAGAATCAACGGATCCAGGCGCAGATCGCCCAGATCGATAACCAGATCGCACAAAAGGATGTGGATCGTGCAAAGAACGCGAGCGATATCGCGGCTATCGAGGCACGGCTTAACGCGGTTCCGAACGTGAAGGTCGCTCTCGAGGGCATCAACGCACGTTATCAATCGGCGAAGCAATCGTACGACGAGATCCTAAAGAAAAAGAACGACGCAGAAACTCTCGTCGGCGTTGAGACGAACGCACAAGGCGAGTCAATACGCGTACAGGACCCGGCGAATTTGCCGCAAAGCCCCGTCGCACCGAAGCGTTTTGTGTGGACATTCTTTGGAGCGGGAATCGGGATGGCATTAGGCCTTTTCTTGGTCGGGATATTCGAGATACCGCGGCTGTTCCGCATCCAGAATATTGAGGATGCGAAGTATTACACAGGTCTTCCTGTTCTCGCTTCGGTGCCGCCGCTGCTTTCGCTTCCTGAGAAGGTGTGGATCAAACGGGCATCGCGTCTAAAGCTCGCGGCCGGTGCGGTCTTCGCGATAGGCATTATCCCTGTGATCGTTCTCATTCTGCAGGCAACAAGGGTCTTCGAGATCATTACGTCATAGCTTCCGCGGAGACGAAATGATCATTTGCAAGAGGTGATTTATGTATAACGAATTTTTCGGTCTAGAAGATAGTCCATTCACGCTAACGCCAGATCCGCGTTATATCGTGTTCACGCCGAGCTACAACGAAGTGCTCGCAAGTCTTTACTACGGCCTCGAAGAGGCAAAGGGCTTGATCGTGCTCACAGGCGAGGTCGGGACGGGAAAGACGACCGCACTGCGCTGGATACTGCGTCGTCTTGATTCGAGCGTGCTGGCCGCGTATGTCTTCAACCCGCGACTTTCGATCGACGAATTCTACCATCACGTTACTCAGATGCTTGGGATCAAGGATTGGTCGAACAAGGCAGAGCTTTTGAATGTGATGGGTAAGGTTCTCGCCGAACGTCATCGCCGCGGCCTCCGCACGGTGATCATCATCGACGAAGCACACGAACTGTCAGATTACGTTCTCGAAGAGATCCGCCTCCTGATGAATTTCGAATCGGACAATGCAAAGCACCTTCAGATCGTGCTTACCGGCCAGCCGGAGCTTCGTGACCGCTTGAATCAGCCGAATCTGCGACAGCTCAAACAGCGTGTCGCCCTGCGTTGCAATATGCACGCTCTGCCGACGATCGAAGAGGTCGAGCGTTACATCAGCGAACGCCTTATCATCGCCGGTGCCGAAGACCCGCAGCTCTTTTCGCCCGAGGCGATCGATATGATCTTCCGCTGCTCAGAGGGGATTCCGAGGCAGATCAACAACCTTTGCGACAACGCGATGGTCGCTTCTTATAGTGCAGGCGAGCGGATCGTTTCGCGGAATTCAGTGATCGAGGTTGCAAAGAATCTCGATATGCTGCCGGACGAACGAGTAACCGGTCCATCGCATGAAGCAAGCACGATCCTGCGGCCCGATGCACACGAAGAGCTGTGGAACTCGACGCCGGTCAACGGCGGCGTATCGTTCAGTCCTGCATACACTTCAGCGAATGGCAACGGTCACGCGGCTCAAGCGCATACGGCCAACGGGTCGAATGGAGATGCGTCCGGACTTCGCTTCGGAGACCTTGATGATGAGATCCACCTCGAACTCGGCGATCTCGATCGGTTCGACTAATTGGAGATATTGAAATGAGTGTCCTTCAAGCTCTACAAAGAAAAAATTCAGAAAACCCGACAAGCACAAAGCCAAAAGTGGTGGCGTTCGACGCCCCCGGTCGGCGGAACCTTCCGCCCGACCTTCTCGGAACCGGGCTCGCTATCGGGTCACCAAGATCGGCGTTCGACGGGCAGCCGAATTCTTCGCTCGGGACGGCACTCCCTGACGTAGAAACGGGCTTAACTGCCGGGGCAAAACCGAATGCCGATACCTTAACGCGTTCGCATCGACGGCCGCTGCCAGATTGTGTCAGCTGGACCGTCGATGCCGAGCGAGTTGAGCCTCGCCTCGTGGCGATCACAAGCCCCAACTCAAGCTACTGCGAGGAATATCGTAGCTTGCGTACTAACGTGCTTCATAAGAGCCAGCGGCAAAATTTGCAGGCGATCGTCGTCGCAAGTGCGAATCCGAGCGAGGGCAAAAGCGTTACAGCGGTAAACCTCGCGTGGATGCTCGCACAAACCGACGGCGTACGGGCTCTTATCATCGACAGCGACCTCCGTATGCCGAGCCTTGCTGATTATCTCGGCATTGAGACGGAAAAAGGCCTCTCGGATATCCTGACGAGCGATGCCCGCCTGCAGGACACGATCGTAAAGCTCGAACCTTCGGGACTTTACCTTCTTGCCGGTGGAACGGCTCGTCCAGATGTCGCAGAGCTGATATCCGGGCCGAAGTATGCGGAGCTGCTAGCCGAGGCACGCGAGATGTTCGACTACATCATCATCGACGCTCCGCCGCTCGCGATCTTTACTGACGCTACGGTTCTGATCAATAAGGCAGACGGCGCTCTTTTGGTAGTGCGTGCGAACCGGACGAAGTACAGTGCCCTTGACCGCATCCTTGAACCTTTGCCGAAAGATCGGATGCTTGGCGTTATCTTGAATCAGTCCGAAGAGGTTCTGGACGAATCGCATTACAACTACGGCTACTACAACTATCGCCGAATGGCGGAAGATGCAGCGTCCTAAATGAGAAATGTCAGCAAGCGGGTCCCAACTTAGAAAACTATGGCTTGTCACCGCCGATACTGTGATCATTTACGCGAGTATCATTTTGGCGATGCACATTCGCCTTGGTATTGAGGGCTCCGCAAACGAACTTTCGAACCGCAACGGCTGGCTTAAGATCGGGTTTGCGACGGCCGTCTGCGTCCTCAATCTGTATTTCTACGATCTTTACGACTACGTTGTAATGACCAACCGGCGAGAGCTACTGCTGCGGTCGGTACAGGCCCTAGGGATCGCATGGGTTCTGCTTGCGATCATCTTCTATTTTGCTCCACCGGCAATGATCGGCCGCGGTGTTTCGGTCATTTCCGTGCCGCTTGTCCTTGTTTTTCTCCTGCTCTGGCGGAACTGCATACACATCCTTACGGGCCATCCGGATATCGGTGAGAAGATCCTCGTTGTCGGTACGGGACCGACTGCGCTCGATACTGCCGAGGCAGTTTGGGAGCGACGCGATGCAGGATACAGGATCGTCGGCTTCGTTTCTGAGAACGGTGCGAAACCGCGTGAGAAGCTCGGACGATCAGAGGTTCTCGGCAAGGCCTGGGAACTCGAAGAAGTGATCAGGAACGAGCGTGTCGATCGCGTTGTGATCGCCGTGCGCGAACGCCGCGGTGCTTTCCCGACCGAGGCTCTCTTGAAAATGAGTCTTGCCGGCGACATCTCGATAGAAGAATGCACGTCGTTCTTTGAACGCATAACGGGGAAAGTGCACGTTGATATGCTTCGGCCGTCCTGGCTGATCTTTGCCGGACGGAATCGGGAGACACGCCTAAAATCCGTCATTCGTGAAGCACTCTATCGAACGCTTGCACTGATCGGCATCATCCTTTCGGCGCCGATCGCTGTCATCACCGCGATCCTGATAAAGATCGAATCGCGAGGGCCCGTTTTTTATAAGCAGGAGCGGGTGGGCAAGAACGGGCGCGTCTTCAAGGTCATAAAATTTCGGTCGATGCGAGAGGATGCCGAGGCAGACGGCAAGCCGGTTTGGGCCACGGACAATGATGACCGGACAACGCTCGTAGGCAGGTTCATTCGAAAGGTGCGTATCGACGAGATCCCGCAGTTTTGGAACATCCTTAAGGGCGAGATGAATTTCGTTGGGCCTCGTCCAGAACGCCCGCATTTTGTAAAGCAACTTGCCAAGGAGATCTCGTATTATGAGCATCGGCATCTTGTGGCCCCGGGTTTGACAGGCTGGGCGCAGATCAAATATCCGTATGGAGCCTCTGTCGATGATGCACGGCAAAAGCTTCAATACGACCTCTATTACATCAAGAATCAGAGCCTGACGCTCGACCTCGTTATCATTTTTGAGACGGTCAAAACGGTACTTTTTGGTCGCGGCGGACGGTGAAAAAATCTGGATATTTCCGGCTAATCGGCGTTTTAACGAACCGTAAAATACAAGTGATCGTTATGAAAGCAGCAAAATACGTCCTGATCTCGCTATTCCTCGTCGCGATGTGCTTCGCTACGGCTTTTGCCCAAGATACGGGAGCAAAAGTATCCGCGACAGATGATGCGAAAGTGTCGGATGCGAAACCGACGGCCACGCCCGAAAATGAAAATGCGACGGCGGAGGACGATGCCATACTTCCGTATTACGACAATTATTTGAAGGAATACAGGCTCGGTCCGTCGGATGTGATCACGGTCGAAGTATTCGGCCAGTGCCCGGATTATTGCAAAGCGGGCATCACGGTTCCACCGAACGCACGCATCTCGTATCCGTTGGTTCCCGGCGGGATCTTCGTTGCCGGAAGGACGGTTGAACAGGTTGCGGCCGAAGTTACGCAGAAGCTCAACGAATACATCATCGACCCAAAAGTTACAGTAACGCTCGATAAGGCGGTGTCAACTCGTTATAGCGTAATGGGCAAGGTCATCTCGCCGGGTGTGCGAGCGATGGATCGGAAGATCAGCGTTTACGAGGCTATCCTTGATGCCGGTGGTGTCGCGAAAGGCGGCGATAAGAAGAAGGCGTATATCATTAGCTATGCTTCGGATGGACACCTTACAAAGCGCGAGGTCTCAATATCCGATATGGAGAGCGGGAAGACGGCGATGGTCTATTTGAACCCCGGCGATCAGGTCTTTGTTCCGGGCAAGGGATTTAGTATCGATACGATTTTCGACGCTCTTGGCAAGGCAAGCGTTGTGAGGTTCTTGTTCGGGAGCCCGTTCTAAATTGTGCAGAAGAACACGAGAGCTAGATGAAAATCAGGATCGCGCTAGTTTTTACCCTAATCTTTGGTGCATGCGCCATTGCTCACGCTGAATGGGTAAAGCTTCCGACCCGAACCTTCGCAAATCTCAAGGACATCCTCTTTCAGGATTCGAAGACCGGTTGGATCGCAGGGACGGACGGGACGCTTCTTCGCACGGACGACGGTGGCCGAACCTGGCTGCCGGTGCAGAAGTTTACGACCGACGCGATCCTCCAGATCCATTTCACGGATCCATCGACCGGCTGGATGCTCTGCGAACGCAGCGTATACAGCCGCGGTACTAACCCGACCTCATACCTTCGAAAAACGACCGACGGCGGCGTTCATTGGAGCAAGATCGAATTCGAGGATGCAGGACGCGAACGCGTAACACGCATGCTTTTTGACCGCAACGGCCTCGGACTCGCCTTCGGCGAAGGCGGAGTATTCTATCGGCTGCAGGAAGACGGCAAGACGTGGAAGAGGTCGCGTGCGGCGATCCATTTCTTGCTTCTCGACGGTGCGTATAGCTCTGGCACGAACGGGGCGATCGTCGGCGCGGGCGGCACGATCGTCTTCACGCAGGACAGTGGCCTGACGTGGGAACAGGCAACGATCCTTCACGAAACACAGACACGGATAAATTCGGTCTTCTTTACGAGGGGAAAGCAGGGCTGGGCGGTTGGAATAAACGGCTCGATATTCACCGCGACCGGCAGCGGACGACTTTGGCGGCTCGTGCCCCAGGAAGAGACGACCGCGACGCTCAACAACGTCTATTTTACGAGTTCGCGCGAAGGTTACGCTGTGGGCGACGACGGCACGATACTGCACACGACCGATGCAGGAGCCAATTGGTATCTAGAGAAGACGCGCGTATCGCACAACCTAAATAGGATCGTCTTCAACGGCAAGCTGGGTTTCGCCGTCGGCTTTGGCGGGACGATCCTCGCGAAAGGGCCCGGTTTCACCACGCCACAGGACGCAATGCCCGTAATTTCGTCTAAGACCGGCGAATGACCTCGTCAATACTTGACTAAGAATTGTGATTTTCGTAAGGTTACAGTTCGCCCATTTTTTGGGTGACTTGATCTTTACAACGGATTTTTGGGGCAGGAAGAGCCTCAGAGGTTTCTCGGGCACGTACGTCAATTGGTAGACAGCCTCCCTTACAAGGAGGAAGTTAGGGGTTCGAGTCCCTTCGTGCCCACCAGAAATCGAGTAAAGGTAAGAGGTTAGAAGGAAATGCCTTTCAAGTGTTCCTCCCTTTTACCTTTGACTTGCCAAAATGCGGGGTCGTAGTTCAGCTTGGTTAGAACGCCAGCCTGTCACGTTGGAGGTCGCGGGTTCGAGCCCCGTCGGCCCCGCCACCTTTTTCAAAATCTACAAAGCTGCCGATCTTAACTCCTTTTGAGCTGCAGGTTTGTAGAGCCGGAACTGCAATCAAAAAAGCCTCGCCATAAATGCGAGGCTTTTTGCTTTTTGCGGCGGCTTTTCAGCCGATCTCTTCGGCTGCCAATGATCTACGATCAACCTTTTCTAAGCTCGGTCAGAACCTGTTTTGCGACGGCTTTTAGAGTGTCAAATACACCTTCGCCGGTCGTTGCGACCGCTTCAAAAACGGGTTCATCCTTACGGAGCAGTTCTTGAGTAAGCTCGTCCGTCGGAGTCACATTCGGAAGGTCGCGCTTATTCAGCTGAAGAACGTAGGGGATCGTTGCAAGGTCGTAGCCTTGCGACTGCAAATTCTCTTCAAGGTTGTAGAGCGACTCGATATTTGCGTCCATTCGCTCGTCCTGACTGTCGGCTACGAAGACGACGCCGTCCACGCCCTTTAGGATAAGCTTTCGCGACGCGTCGTAATACACCTGTCCGGGAACCGTATAGAGGTGGAATCTTGTCTTAAAACCGCGAACCGTTCCGAGCTCGAGCGGCATAAAGTCGAAGAATAGAGTTCGGTCAGTTTCGGTTGCGAGGCTGATGAGCTTGCCTTTTGCCTGCGGCGCGGTGGAGTCGTAGATATACTGCAGATTCGTCGTTTTGCCGCAAAGCCCCGGCCCGTAATAGACGATCTTGCAATTGATCTCGCGCGATGCGTAGTTGATAAAAGTCATATCCAAAAACCGATCAGCTAAACAAACTGTCGATGTCTTCGTCAGTGATCTCTGAGAAAAATGTGTTGTTCGACGCGACTTGAGCGGCGGACTCGCGATTCATCTCTTCGAGGAGATTCGCTACCTCGTGACTTGCCCGCTTTGTACGTATCTTAACAAGGCCAAGTGTTGAACGCTCGTCGAATACTACCACTAAAAGGCTTCGACCGATAACACTGATGTAAATGCTTTCGTGTTCGCCCTCGTGAACTACGGCCGGAAAGACGTCCTCGCCGATCAGTTTTGCCATGCTGCTCGTCGCGGCAACGTTGCCGGCGGCGAGGCTCGCAAAGCTCGTAGTATCCATATCACCGATGTCGCCGTGAAAGGCGATCGGTTGACCGTCACGATCGACCAAGAAGACCGCGCGAGCTGCACATTCGACGCAAACTCGTGCAAGTATCCCTTTGATACGCTGAAATTGATGTTCTTGTATTATAAAAGGCGTGTCAGCCATCGGAAGTAGAGGCGAAGAAAAGTAGCTTTGTACTAAGTTTAGAGCCGGTAGGGCACGAACGGCGTGAATTGCCGCAATACAAAATTACCATAGAGCCGTTGGCTTCGACAAGGAAATTTTTCGCCCGCCCAAGAATTTCCGGAGAAGATCTCACATTCAAAAGTTCTGTTGATAGGCTCAACTAGTGAATGTTATACTTTTCTTCAGCCAAATCGTGGTATTTGGCGTAAAATCGCGCTCATGAGTTCCGCGGATATTTCCCGGGAGCCTTTATTCTTTAACTCCTCACCGTTCTTGACGCTTGCCCGCGGACAAGGAATGCGACGCCTATCGTTATGAAACACCACATCTTTGCCGACGCTAGCGAGGGCTTGAATGTTGTTGCGATCGGCGGCGGCAACGGCCTCTCGACCTTGCTTTCGGGCCTCAAACACTATGTCGGTGCAAAGGAAAACGAACCGGTGTGGATCGCAAGCCTTTCGGCGATAGTTGCTGTGACGGACGACGGCGGAAGCTCTGGCCGACTGCGGGACGAACTAAATATGCCGCCGCCCGGCGACATAAGGAACTGCATGGTGGCGCTGAGCGAAGATTCGCGGATGCTTTCGCAGCTCTTCCAACATCGGTTTACTGGCGATGGCGACCTCAGCGGACACAATTTTGGGAATCTCTTTCTTGCCGCGCTCTCGGAGATCACAGGAGATTTCGCCGAAGCGGTAAAACTCTCATCCGAGATCCTCGCAAGCAAAGGCCATATCTATCCCGCGACGGCGGCTGATGTGCGGCTAGCGGCGGAATTGAACAACGGCAAGACCGTTCGAGGCGAGACGAAGATATCGCTTGTCGGGCCGGCGATAAAACGCATTTTCCTCGAACCTGCGGACTGCGAACCGCTGCCTGAGGCCATTGCGGCCATCGAGAACGCCGATGTTATTACCATCGGTCCGGGGTCCCTGTTTACAAGCCTGATCCCGCCGATACTTGTTCCAGGGGTAGCGAAGGCGATCGCGAGATCAAAAGCTCTCAAGATATTTATTTGCAACCTGATGACACAACCCGGCGAGACCGATGGTATTTCCGCCCGCGGACACCTCGAAACGTTCCAAAAATACGCTCGAGGGCTCGACATCGATTTCGTCGTTGTGAACGATCGGCCGATCTCACCCGAGCAGGCTGAGAAATATGCGAATCTAGGCGCCGAACAGATCGGGGTACACGGCTCGATCTCGCCGGGAACCATCTCAAATGCAGAGGTTGTTTGTGGTAATCTTCTTGACGAAGGAGAGATGGTGAGGCACGATCCTTCGCGGCTTGCGAACGTTGTTCTTCTCTGTGCCGTTCAAACCGCAAACTCTGTCGCCGTCGGCCTCTGAAATTCAAGTGAATTCTGAACTCGATATATTGATACTCGCTGCCGGATTAGGCACGCGAATGCGTTCCGGTAAAGCCAAGGTTCTGCATCAGCTCGATGGTCGTCCGCTGATAGCACACGTCTGCGAAACAGCTGCCAAGCTCGAACCTGCGAACATCTTTGTCGTCGTTGGCCATCAGGCCGACAAGGTCGAGGAAGCAGTTCGAGCGGAATTCGCAGATCAGCGAATCGCATTCGTTCGGCAGGAGAGACAGCTTGGGACTGGCGACGCGGTCGCCTCCGCACGCAAAGCCCTCGCTGGACGAAATTCGACGCTGCTAATCCTTTCGGGCGATGTGCCGCTGATCTCGGTTGAGACCTTGAACCGATTCGTCGAGCAGCACGCCGCTTCGAAGGCATCGGCAACGATCCTCACTGTAACCCTTGATGATCCAACCGGTTACGGTCGTGTGGTTCGCTCGCAGGATGACGCGTTCGAGCGCATCGTTGAACAAAAGGACGCCTCGCCGGCCGAGCTTGCGGTCGATGAGATAAATTCAGGCATTTATTGCTTCGAAACGCAAAAGCTTTTCGCTGCCCTCGCAAAAGTTAGCAACGAGAACGCGCAGGGCGAATATTACCTAACGGATGTTCCGGGCATCTTGAAGAATGAGGGCGAGACCGTTGCCCTTTTCCACCATACGGATCCGCTGGAGATCGAGGGTGTGAACGACCGCCGCCAACTCGCTGAAATGGAACGGCGGCTGCGTCTCCGCACCGTTGAAAGACTGATGCTCGAATCGGGCGTTACATTCACTGACCCAGCGAGTGTGTGCATCAGCTCACGAGCTGCGATAGGACGCGACACGGTCGTCTACCAGAACGTTACGATCGAGGGCGGGACAACCATCGGCGAAAACTGCATAATTCGCCCCGGAACGCGTATCTCGGCATCGAAGCTTGGCAGTAATGTCGAGATCCGCGACAACTGTCTCATAGCGGATTCGACAGTCGCGGACAATTGCATCGTTGGGCCGATGGCTCATCTTCGCGGACATGCGGAAATGGCCGAGGATAGCCGCGTCGGGAATTTTGTCGAGCTAAAGAAAACTCATCTTGGAAAAGGCTCAAAGGCAAACCATCTGACGTATCTTGGCGATGCTACTATTGGCGAAAAAACGAACATCGGTGCAGGCACGATAACCTGCAATTACGACGGCAAGAACAAAAACCCGACAACCATCGGTGATCGTGTAAAGATCGGCTCCGACACGATGCTCGTAGCTCCGGTTAAGGTTGGCGACGGTGCCGTCACTGCGGCCGGTTCAGTTGTAATAGAGGACGTGCCGGAGAAGTCTCTCGTCGCAGGTGTCCCAGCTAAGGTAAAAAAGAGCGTCTCGAAGTAAACTTAAGCTATTGTTTTGACAATTCAGGCGTTGCAGTTTCTTTAGGGCTTGCCTGATCGAAAGAGTATGCAGAATCCAAATGATTGGACCCCTCCGCCACCTCCGCAGGACAATTCGATGTTCAGCCCTCAGACCCGTGAATTTTACGCCGGGCAGATCCGAAAAGATTCTGTTAAAGCCCTCGTTCTAAGCCTCGTCGGCTTTGTCTGTTGTCCGCCGGTGTTGGCCTATTTCGCTTGGAATACGGCTCAGGAGGTCATCATGAACATCGACCTTTACCAGGTTGAAGAGGGCAGAAAAGGCCTTGCTCAAGCGGCCAAGATCCTTGCGATCGCATCGATCATATTCTGGGTATTTGGTGTGATTGTCCGTATCTTATTCCTGGTGGCCGATTCACGTTGATCGCCCAAGGCTGGTTGGAGTGGTCGGGATATCGGTGCCCGAACTAAAGCAATTATGTGTGGAATCGTTGGATACGTTGGAAATAAACAGGTTGTGCCGTTGATCATTGACGGGCTGCGGAAGCTCGAGTATCGCGGTTACGATTCGGCAGGCATTGCGGTCGTCGATGAGGATCACAACCTTTCGCTTCGGCGAGCGGAGGGCAAGCTTCGCAATCTCGAAGAAGCGATCCGTCTCGACCCGCTCGACGGCACATACGGCATTGGCCACACGCGTTGGGCAACCCACGGCCGACCGACCGAGGAAAACGCGCATCCGCACCGCGACCAGTCGGGAAATGTCGTTGTTGTCCACAACGGCATCATCGAGAATTACCTTACGCTCAAGGAACGTCTGCAGGCCGATGGGCATGAGTTCCGCACCGAAACGGACACAGAGGTAGTTGCCCACCTTATCGGCCAATACGTCGAAGACGAGGGGCTAAAGCTCGAACTCGCGGTTCGAAAAGCGGTCAAGGAACTTCGCGGGATATTCGCTCTTGCGATCATTTCAAAGGATGAGCCTGACACTGTCATCGCCGTTCGCGAAGGCCCGCCGGTCGTGATCGGCCTGGGCGATGGAGAATTCTTTGTCGCGAGCGATGTTCCGCCGATCCTTGCGCACACGCGCGATGTCTTTTTCCTCGGCGACCGCGAGATCGCAGTGCTCACAAAGGACAGCGTTCGGGTTACGGATTTTGACGGCAACATCGTTGAGCCCGAACGCCAACGCATCACGTGGGATCCGATCATGGCGGAAAAAGGCGGATTCAAGCATTTTATGCTCAAGGAGATCTTTGAGCAGCCGCGTGCCGTCCGCGACACCGTGCAGGGACGAGTGTCGCTCGATACCGGTAAGGTCTATCTCGACGCGATGGATATCTCGGAAGAGGAGTTTCGAGCTGTCTCGTCGATCAAGATCGCGGCTTGCGGTACATCGTGGCATGCGGGCCTCGCGGGCAAGTATATGCTCGAAAAACTTGCGCGTGTGCCCGTCGATGTCGATTATGCGTCGGAATTCCGCTATCGTGATCCGGTGCTTTCGCCCGACGATCTTCTGATCGTCATTTCGCAATCGGGAGAAACCGCCGACACGATCGCAGCCCTCCGCGAAGCTAAGGCCGCGGGCTGCAAGGTTCTCGCGATCTGCAACGTCGAAGGCTCGATGATCACCCGTGAGGCGGACGGCACGATCCTGACGCATGCAGGCCCCGAGATCGGTGTCGCCTCGACCAAGGCATTCACTTCGCAGATGGTCGCGCTGTATCTTTTCGCACTCTATCTGGGCGACGTTCGCGGAAAGCTCGGCGAGGATGAGAAGAAAAAGCTTGCACAGGATCTTGCCGAACTGCCGTTAAAGATCGAGCAGATCCTGAACGATGCAGATTCGATCGAGGAGCTTTCAAAAGAGCTTTTCCGCGTGCAGGATTTCTTGTATCTTGGCCGCGGAATCAATTTCCCGGTCGCCCTCGAGGGTGCGCTCAAGCTCAAAGAGATCAGCTACATTCACGCTGAAGGTTATCCTGCAGGCGAAATGAAGCACGGTCCGAACGCGCTGATAGACGAAAAGCTTCCGGTCGTAATCATCAACACCCGCGAAGCGGGAAATCCGGGCAGCGAACTTCGTTATGAGAAAACCCACTCGAATATCGTCGAGGTAAAGGCCCGCGACGGCGTTATCATCTCCGTCCTGACCGAGGGCGATACGATGTCGAGCAAAGTCTCAAGCCATATCATCGAGGTGCCGGAAGCAAGCGATCTGCTTTCGCCGATCATCTCGGTCGTGCCTTTGCAGCTGCTTTCATACCACATCGCTGTGCGCCGCGGCTGCGATGTCGATCAGCCGCGAAATCTCGCTAAATCCGTTACGGTCGAGTAGGTATGGTCATCAGATCTACTGATCAGCGACGAAACTGAGATCGCTTACGTCATTCACGGCAGTTATGGTCTGTGTTGACGGCGTGAAGGTAAAGCGCTTTGAGGCGATCGTCAGCGTGTAAGTCTCCGCCGAGTGCAGCCCGTGAGAGATCGGGAACGTGAAGTATCCAAACCCGTTCGACAATGAACGGATCGGCGTTGTGAGGTCGCCGCCTGAGATCGTGACGACTGCATTGCGGATGCCGACGCCCGCGGCGGTCGTAACCCGTCCGCTGATCGAGATGTTCTTGACGGGAACCATCGCATAGGCGTGCACGGCTCCACCGAACATTCCGGTGCCGACGATCACATTGTCTTCGCTGATGCCCATTGCTGAGGATGAAGTATTCGTCGAGAGATCCCAACCTGTACCTGACGGGATCAGGTCGGCGACGCGGTAGGTTGCTGTGCCATCATAAAGAAAGGGTATCGCAAACGCCGATGAATCTGTGCCGACCACCCAGCCCGAGGAATTTACGCCTCGCGCCGAACCCTGCGTTGTTCCGTCCGCTAGCGGAATAGCGACCATTCCGCCCGCCTGCGTCCAAACAAAAGGAAGGCCTGAACCTTGATTCATCATGCTCGCTCCAACAACGTGCCCGGCGTTGCTGACACCAAAAGCGAGAGCACCGTTACCGCCTGGTAACGAACCGACCTCTGAAGCATTCGTGTCGCCGACGTGATAGATCATCCCGACGTTGCGTGCCGCGTTCGACGGATCGATACCAAAACCGACGACCAGGTTCGAGTTGTTGATGTCGAATGCCGTTCGGAAAAAGCAGCCTGTCGAGGTCGTCTGCGAGAGCCATGTTCCGATTCCACCGCTGTAAATGACTGCACCCTGCAACGATCCGGCATCGGCCGAACCGACGGCATTTCCCGCGGCGTTGACAGCGTTCGCATCGCCGAGAGTTTCACCGGAAGGCAGCGGCAGTTGCGTTACAGTGCCGTTCTGCCAGATCACCGGAACTCGGCCCGAACCAAAGACGGTCGTCGCACAAACGCCTACCGTTATGCCGGAGTCGTTCGCGCTGTTTGCAACGCAGTATGGGAAGCCGGATAGATTCGGTAGCCCGACGATGCTACCGTTCAGAGTCCACGTAAATGCCTGGGCACCGCCGCTCCGAAGCGAACGGCCGACCGCGACATTGTTCGGCGAAATACGAAACGCCTGCGCAGCAGTGTCTCCGCCTTGGACAAAACCCATATCGAAGATCTTGTATTGCGGCGGCACGGTTGCCGTCTTGGCTTGAGCCATCGACGAGCCGGCAAGAAGAAGAGAAACAACGACGACAAAGATCGGGCGAATACGCATCTGAAACCTCCTGTTGGGAGAATGATCGACCGTCCGGGAATGCAGGTGCATCCGCGGGTGTTTTTCCAAAATGATGTTTGAACGCGAAGAAGCTTATCACAACTTCCCATGCCCGACGAATAAACTCTCGGCTCTGATTTGTTAAACTGACCCAATGAAAGCTGTCGTTATTCGCGAGTTCGGTTCGCCTGAGGTCCTCAAGGTTGAGGTCGTCGAAACTCCTTCTGTCGGTGCCTCACAAGTGTTGGTAAAGGTCAGGGCTGCCGGCGTAAACCCTGTAGATACTTATCTTAGGTCGGGCGTCTATCCAAAATTGCCGCCGCTACCTTATACGCCGGGAAAAGATTCTGCCGGTGTCGTTGAGGCCGTCGGCAGCGATGTTCACGAGTTCAAGCCCGGCGACCGCGTTTATACTTCCGGATCGCTCACAGGAACGTATGCCGAATTCACACTCTGCGAGGAACGCGATGTCGCACTGCTGCCGGACAACATTAGCTTTGAGCAGGGCGCGGGCATCTGGACGCCGTATGCGACCGCATTTCGGGCGCTATTCCAGAAGGCAAAGGCAAAGCCGGGCGAAATCGTTCTGATTCACGGAGCTTCGGGCGGCGTCGGCCTTGCCGCGGTTCAATGGGCAAAGGCCGCAGGTGTCAACGCGATCGGTACTGCGAGTTCGGCGGCAGGGCTTGATCTGATCCGAGCGAGCGGTGCGGATGCCGCGTTCGATCATTCGGACGAAAAACATCTCGACGCAGTTCTCGAACATACCGGCGGGAAAGGCGTCGATGTGATCATCGAAATGCTCGCCAATGAGAACCTCGAACGTGATTTCAAAGCTCTCGCCATGTTCGGCCGGATCGTAATCGTTGGTAATCGCGGCAGCCTGCAATTTACGCCGCGGCTCGCAATGTCGAAGGATGCAACCATCTACGGCATGTCGCTTTTTAACTACTCCGAGGCGGACCGTCGGGAGATCCGCGAATCCGTCTTTAACGGCCTCTCGGACGGCTCGCTCAAACCGATCGTCAACCGCACATTCACTCTTGAAGACGCACCGGCCGCCCACAAAACCGTCATCGAAACAAAGGCCGCCGGCAAGATAGTCCTGGTGCCTTAGGGGCAAAGCCTGTCATCTAGTTGATCGGTTGCACAAGAGCTCAATTGTTCCCGCCGAGCGGCGAAGCTCTGCTTCGCCGCTCGGCGACAAAGAACTATCTCCCTACTGCAAGATCCGCCTGAATGCAGGGCCCGTGTCCGTAGCCCGCACGTCAGTAAGGGCTCGGCATCGCGCCCACCCTACCTGCAGGCTCCGACATTCCCTCCCAAAGTCCGCAAGGGAATTGCCACGTGCGTTAGCACGTGGACAGCATTGCCTTAACTGAACCTGCCCGCTTCAGCGGGCGAGGGATCTTTCTTCTCCACTTGATCCACGGCTTAAAAGCCGTGGCAATTCCTAAAATCCAACTTGTATTTGCAACGCGGCGACAAGCCCTTATGTCGCGTGTTTCACACCCTGCGACGGAATGTCGCGTATAGCAGCAAGGCAAGAACGACGGAAATCGAGAGCCACGCGACCCAATCGCCGAATCGGACATAGAGCGTCATCGCTCCGCTCCTCTTTCGGATCGGCCAGATGCGTGTGCCTTCTTGATAGACCGGCAGCGTGTCGGAGACCTGGCCGTTTTCGTCGATGTAGCCCGTAACGCCGACGTTCGTCGCACGCAGGACGGGCCGCGAGGTCTCGACAGCACGAAAGACGGCGTTCGCAAGATGCTGTTTCAAGACGGGCGTCGGGCCGAGATAACCATCATTCGTGAGTTCGATAAGCACGTCCGCGCCATCACCTACAAAACGCCGCGAGAGCGTGCCGAAATTCGATTCGAAGCAGATCAAGATGCCGGCCTTTACATCGCCGACAGGCAGCACGTCGTATGTTCGCCCGTACGCGAACGTCCCGACGAGGCCAGGCAGAACTCCATCGAGCGGGAACGGCATCGCTTCGCCAAAAGGCACGAGATGTATCTTGTTGTACTGCCCGACCTTTTTGCCATTCGGGTCGATCATTACGGCGGAATTAAAATACCTCGTCGATTCGCTGTCGGGTTCGGCGGAATTGAATAGCACCCACGCGTTATTCCGACGCGCGAAATCGTTGATGAACGTCTGGAATTCCCGATCGTCCGTGTACATATAGTTCATCGGCGATTCGGGCAGGATCACAAACCGCGTGCCCGACTGGATCTTCGAGAGGCCTTCAGTCGCAAGCTGTATCTGGCGGCTTCGCAATTGGTCTAGCTTGACCGCCGATAACGCACTCATCGGAACATCTGCCTGCACGACGACGGCCGTTGCGGCAAGGTCGTTCGAGGGCTTCGCTTCGGTCGTCGTTCCGGCCGTAAAGAAAAACATCAGCCCGGCAACGGTTGCGGGAACCGCCACGAGGGCGATCGACAGATACCGCTTTCGCCTTTCGCGAAACGACGCTCTCAGCACCGGATCGACCAAAAGGTATATAACGCCGACCGGAGCGACGAAATATGTGCTGAACGCAAGCATCGGCACGCGGCGTTCAAATGGATCGGAAGACGTAACAGCCAACTTCATCACCGCGGCGATAAGCGTGCTGAAGGCGACAATGTTAAAGCTCACGAGATAAACGCCGCCGACCGAGGCCGTATTCAAAATATTCTGCGGGCCGAAGGCCTGAGAGTATCCGATCGCGTTCCAGTTGTTGCCCGTAAGCAGGAAGCGTAGATATTCGGTGCAAACCCAAATGAACGGCGTTGCGATCAGGCTCCACGCCCCGTACCTTCGCCAGACGATATTGAGAATTACCGCGAATATCGCCGGGAAGAACCCGACGATCATACAGGCGAAAAAGATCAGCAGATATGAAAGAGCGGCCGGAAAACCACCGTAGTGCGTCGGTGCGTATGCTAGCCACCAGGTCGTACCGAAAAAGTATGCCGTTCCGAAAAGTTGACCCAAATGGAATGCCGCGATCGATCTCCTCTCATCCGTAACGGCGAGCACGACCGGCACAAATGCGAACCACGCAAGCCACCACCAGTTGCTATCGGGAAACGCCAATACGAGCATCAACGCGGAGGCGATGGCGAGTGCACAATTCCGCAGGCTTGGAACCCCTTTGAAAATAGATAGGACCACGAGAAGAATTTTATCAGTTTCGCCATTGGCGCGCCGTTCCGGGTGACCGATTTGGGGAATTCAATATGAACGAAAATGCGGCATCGTGAACGCCGGTGACGCAAATTGTCACCTTTTCTGTGACGGAAGCTGTCACTTCTGCCCGAAGATCGCTCGTCATTCTGTCAATTTGAAATGGAACCGGGCAAACTCTGCCGCCTACGGTTCGGTTGGTGGCACGCTTTCATTCAATATGAACGAAAGCCTTTAATTACAGGCGTTCTGCAAAAAATGGGCTGAAAAAGTAAGAAAGCCCGGTCTCAGGCGAGACCGGGCTTGTATGGTAGGACAACTGAAGGAACGCTCGGAAGGTGTCAGAGCACAGTGGCAAACCGCGCTCGGAGTAGAGTTGGCGGCGGGGTCTTGATAGATTGCATCAAGCTAGCCACTTTTCTCTTAAGCACGTTGCGTGCCACAAATACCCGAGAGTTCCAGATTTTTTTTCAAATAACTCAAGCAGGCCCAAAACCGCCCAAGGGAATTCCAATTATACCAGCCGGGCTGCCCTCCCGAACAGCATTATTTTGAGCATCTGTCGGCGAGCCGTTCGAGGGCGATAACGTCCTCGTTGTTCTCGTCGATCTCGGCTGCCGAAGCGGCATAGGTCTTTGCCTGTTGGCAATCGCCTTTCTCAACATAGATCTTGCCCAGGCTGATATGGGCTTCGATCTTGCGGCTGTCCCAGAAGATCGAGGTCTTGAACGAGCTGATCGCCTGATCGATATCGCCGCGGCGAAGGTGTATACGTCCGAGCAGAAGATAGCTCTCCGCACTCATCGGTTCGCTCGCGAGAATACGACGCAGCACCGGCATCGCCTCTTCATCCTGACCGTTAGCGACCATCGTGCGAGCCTTTGCCAAGAGGGCCTCCGTCTCGTTTACCTGCGGCTGCACCGTGGTTCCCTGCTTACGGCTTAAGATGACGGCAACGAAATCCTTTCTCGACGGCTGTTCTACACGGAGTGGTATATCATCGACGGTCTTAGACTTTTCCCATTCCTTTTGGAGCGAAGCATAACGGTTGTTCGCCGTTAGCTTCTGCCTCGCCTGATTGTCGGCGGAAGCGGCAAGCGGATCCTTGAGCTGCTCGAACGCCTTTGCAAGCAGGAAGTATGCGTCACCATCGTTCGCATTTGCGGCGATCGCAGCCTTAAGGCTTTTCACTGCTTCAGCCATATCGCCGCTGATGAAGAGTGCCGCACCGTAGTTGAAGCGTATGTTGTCGTTGTTCGGCTCGCTTTCGGCCGCCTTCTTGAGAAGGCTGACGCCTTCGGCAAGCATCGCGGCTGCCTTCGCGGGATTTTTCTTCTCGGCGCGCGATCCCTGAACCGAGATCACACCAATTGCGTTATAGATCGCCGTAAGTTTCAGGTCCTCGGCAAGAGGCCGCAATATGCCAAGAGCCATCTCGAAACGCCCTGCACGAAGCTGTATCAAGCCGTCGTAGAAAGCCGCCTCGGCGTAATCATCGCCGTTGCATCTGCCGGGCTTCCCTGTGGATTTCGCACGTTCAACGCACTGCTGGTAACCATTTATCACCTGCTCGAACGCGTCCTGAGCCTCATTCAACTTCTTTTCAGCTAGAAAGAGGTGGCCCAATTCGAGTGCCGCCGCCGAATAGACGCCCTCGCGGCCATCTTCCGAATAGAGACGCATCGCGTTCTTAAAGTAATTCTCGCGTGCGTCGGTCAAATTCGTCAGCAGGCCTTTCGTGTAAGCCTCGAACGCTCGTGCCGGCACTTTGCTCGCCGACGAGATGATGTCGTTCTGCGAATACGGTAGCGATTTGTCGCGTTGGTAAAGTATCTGATACGCGATCTGGCCTTGTATCGACTGAAGGTTCCCGAGTGCGTCGGTCAGGTTTATGTCGCGCGTAACCTGCTTCCCGTCGATGTATTCGCTAAGAAAACGGCCTTCGTTCACACGCACGATCTTCACCGTAACGGTTATGATGGCCGCCGTATCAGCCTGCGCAGGCACGATGTTGTAAGTTCCCATGATCAGCATCGTCGCACCTTTCTCGCGTGCGAGTTTTAGCGACGTTGCAAGGCTTGGGAGCGATGTGAGCGGTATCCGCATCCGCTGCTGAAGGATCTTTCGTTCGTCGTTCGAGACGACGTTCAGCGTCGGCACCTGAAGGAGTTCGCTCAAGGCAGCGGCAAAGCTTTCGCCGACCCAGTTGAATTCCGCCTTCCCCGACGTATTCTCGAACGGCAACACCATTACGGTGTCCGTCGCTTGCGCCTGCGGAAATACTGCCGCCGCAAGAACCAAGCTGAGGAAGGCCGCAAACAAACTTCGGGAAAGAATTCTTTTCATCATAAAAAACAAAAATTCGCCGACTCAGTGCGTGAGTGCAGGCGAATTCGCGTGCAAAACCCGAAGGTGTGATGCTGTATTTTCCAAAAAAGATGGTATCCGGTACGGGATTTGAACCCGTGTTGCCGCCGTGAAAGGGCGGTGTCCTAACCCCTAGACGAACCGGACACATTGCGAAAACGCTCGCCTTTCGCCCATTTAGGCGAACGATTAGAATAGCGGACGAGTGTTTTTATTGTCAAACTTGCGGACGGCCCTAGATATCTTATAGATTCAGCCTTTATGTTCCTCTTCGCAAAGCCAGGTGAAGCTGCCGTCGATGGCTTCCTTGCAAAGGCCGCAAAAAGCACCTTTTCATACACCGAAGTCGGGGCCACGGCGGGCGAACCTCCGCAGGGATTTAATGTCGATCATAATCGCATAATGATCGGCCACGGGTTCGAGGATTTTGAAAAGGCAAAGCACGCGATCCGCTCGTGGAAGATGTTCGACTTTGATTGGGTCAACCTCGTCCATTCCGACACGCCGATCGAAAAAGGTCGCGAAGTTGCGATGATCGTCAGTCACTTCGGATTCTACTCGATGAGTTCGGCACGGATCGTCTATGTCATCGATGAACCCGAAAGGCGGTTCGGCTTTGCCTACGGCACGCTCGAAGACCATGTCGAAATGGGCGAAGAGCGCTTCTCCGTCGAGTTCGACCCCGAAACCGAAGAGGTTTGGTACGACCTTTTCGCCTTCTCAAAGCCAAAGGCCTTCTTCGCAAAGCTCGGCTATCCGATCAGCCGATATCTCCAACATTCTTTCGTGCGCGATTCAAAGCAGGCAATGCTGCGGGCTGTCAATTCAAACAGCCTTCGCGTGGTAAACTAACGCGAAATGAAGCGAGTATTTCTGATCGACGCGATGAGCCACGTCTATCGGGCGTTCTTTGCCCCGATGGGGATGAAGCAGGAGCCGCTGCGCAACAGCAAAGGCCAGGTAACGCAGGCGATTTTCGTCTTTACGAATATGCTGCGAAAGCTCCTGAACGACGAGAAGCCGGATTACATCGCGGCCGTTTGGGATACTTTCGCACCGACCTTTCGTCACGATTCTTTTGAGGATTACAAAGCGAATCGCGAGGCGATGCCCGACGACCTCGTCTCGCAGCTTCCATACATCGAAAGGGTTTGCGAGGCGTTCAGCATTCCCGTCGTTAAGCTCGATGGCTATGAGGCTGACGACATTATCGGCACTTTCTCTAAACAGATCGCAGCCAAAGGAATGCAGTGCGTGATCGTCTCGAACGACAAGGACCTTTGCCAACTCGTGCGCGATCCAAATGTCGTTGCGATGCGGCAGAACGCACAGAATCTTCGGCGAAAGGTTCCGGTGCCGCCGATCGAGTGGTGCGACGAAGCGTGGGTGAATAAGAAGTTCGGCGTGCCGCCCGAAAAGATCATCGACCTTCTCGGCTTGATGGGCGATTCGGTCGATAACATTCCCGGTGCTCCCGGCATCGGCGAAAAAGGTGCCTTAAAACTCGTGCTCGAATTCGGTTCCGCACGCGAAGCGATGAACCGTGCCGACGAAGTAACGCATAAAACATATCGTGAGAGCCTGCAGAATAATCGCGAGCTTATCGAGCAGTCTCTTGAGCTTGCGACGATCCATTGCGGAGTTCCGATCGACCTTGACCTGAATGCGCTCGCTCATCGGCCGCCCGACCGCGAAAAAGCATATGAACTCTTCCGCGAGCTCGAATTCAAATCGCTGATCAACGAATTCTCCGACGCCTCGGCAGGACTCTTCGACAACTTCCCTACGCATACGGGTAGCGATGGCGATCCGAGGGGCGTGAAGACCGCGTACTCTGTCATCAAAACGAACGCAGAGATCGACACGCTCATTCGAAAGCTCTTCGAAACGGACGAATTCGGCTATTCGGTGAATGACGCGAATTCACCCGAACGCGCAAGCTGCTACGAAAAGCTCGCACCGCTCGGCGTCGGCATCGGGCTCGGCAACGGCGAGGCTTTCTACATCGACCTCGAAGCGTTCGAGGGCGATCGCGATGCAGCGGTCGTCGCGATCGGCGACATTCTGACTAATAAGTTCCTGCAGAAGGCCGCGTTCGATGCCAAGAGCGTCAACGGTGCGCTCCTTAAGCTCGGCATTCGCCCGGTCGATCTCACCGACGACGTGATGGTCGCGGCGTACATTCTCGATCCGGGCCGAACGAATTACCCGATCGATTTCCTTGCCCAAGCGTATCTCGACACGGACATCGCCCGCTCCATTCCCGACGGCATTGACGAAGCCGCATTTCGCACCGCCGAACTCGCTGACATCACGGCACGCGTTGCGCCTGTGCTACGCGAGAAGCTTCGTTCGAACGACCAGGAACGCGTCTATGCCGAGATCGAGCTTCCGACGATCGACGTTCTCGCCGAGATGGAACTCGTCGGGATGAAGGTCGATGGCGACGCGTTGATCCGTTTCGCCGCCGATATCAAGCAGCAGCTCGAGGCATTGAGCGACCGTCTTTTTGCGATCGCAGGACGCGAATTCAACATCGGGTCGCCGAAGCAGGTCGGTGAGGTCTTTGCCGAACTCAACATCGAGACCGGCAAGAAGACGGCGACCGGCCAGATCTCGACAAGCCACGACGTGCTCGTCGAGCTTGCACAAACTTACGAGATCGCACAGCTCATCATCGACTACCGCGAGATGGACAAGCTCCGAGCAACTTACGCCGAGGCTTTGCCGAAATTGATCCGTGACGATGGCCGCATCCACGGCTGCTTGAATCAAACTGTCGCAGCGACCGGACGCCTAAGTTCGACCGACCCGAACCTTCAAAATATTCCCGTCCGAACGACGCTCGGGCAGGAGATCCGCCGAACATTCATCCCTGAAAAAGGTAACAAACTCATCTCTGCGGATTATTCGCAGCTCGAATTGCGCATCCTCGCCCACATCACCGAGGACGTCGTAATGACGGAGGCTTTCCGGGACGGCGAGGATATTCATGCGAATACCGCTCGGCTTGTTTTCGGCGCGACCGACGAGAAGGATCTAAAAGAAAAACGCCGCCTCGCGAAGATCGTGAATTTTGGTATCGCGTACGCTGTCGAAGCGTTCGGGCTTTCGACGCGTGTCGGTATTTCGCGTGCCGAAGCGCGCAAGGTGATCGACGATTATTTTGCGACCTACAAAGGGATCCGCAAATATATGGACGAGATACCTCAGCAGGCGAAAAAAGACGGCTTCGTAAAGTCGCTTTTTGGCCGCCGCAGGTACTTCCCGTCGATCAACGACCGTAACTTCACCGTTCGAGCGCGGCAGGAACGCGAGGCGATAAATATGCCTATCCAAGGCACGGCGAGCGACATCGTGAAGATCGCGATGATCAACGTCGATAAAGCGCTTCGCAATGAAAAACTCGAGACAAAAATGATAATGCAGGTGCACGACGAACTTCTTTTCGAAGCACCTGTCAACGAGATCGAGCAAGCATCCGCGATCATCAAACGCGAGATGGAAACCGCCGCAAAACTCGATGTCCCACTCATTGTCGAGGTCGGTGTCGGCGACAATTGGATGGATGCAAAATAATATAATGACTGAAACACCAAAAGCTCAGCCTGTGACGCCTCGCGTTCGTGTAAAACGGCTGCCGGATCGCGGCAGTTACGATCGCGAGACCATCGAATCGATCCTCGACGAAGCGTTCATTTGCCACGTCGGGTTCAATTCGGAACACGGCCCGATCGTCATCCCGACAGGATTCGGACGCGACGGCAACGACCTCATCATTCACGGTTCCGCCGCGAGCCGAATGCTCCGCGACCTCTCGAACGGCATCGATGTCTGCGTAACGGTAACGATCCTTGACGGCCTCGTTCTTGCGCGGTCCGCCTTCCATCATTCGTTCAACTACCGCTCGGTAATCATCTACGGCAAGGCTGAGTTGATCACCGATAGGGACGAGAAGATGCGGGCTCTCGAGATACTGAGCGAGCACATCATTCGCGGCCGCTGGGCAGATGTTCGGCCGCCTTCCGAAAAGGAATTGAAAGGCACGACCGTGCTTCGTCTTCCGATCGACGAGGCGTCCGCAAAGATACGCGTCGGCCCGCCGAAGGACGACGAAGAGGATTATTCGCTTCCGGTATGGGCGGGCGTCGTGCCGCTCCAGACGACACTAGGAACGCCGATCGCCGACGAGCGAAACCTCGACGGAATCGAACTGCGTGATTACTTCGCCCGATAGCCGAAGAAATTTCTATTTTTCTCGAAAACAAAATATCTTCGCCTTGCGTATATTCCTGGATTCTATGAACAACTCAACGCGTTTCGGCATGACGCTCGTCATGCTTGCCATCGGAATTTTGTTCGCTGCTCAAAATAGCTCTGCTCAGAGCGATATGGGAAACGTGCCGCTCGAATGGCAGACCGTCGCCGAGAAAACGAACTACGACCGCACCGGCACCTACGACCAGGCGGTTGCGTACGCAAAGAAACTCGACGCCGCTTCACCGCTGATCAAGTACGCAACGTATGGGAAAAGCGGTGAGGGCCGCGACCTTCCGCTGCTGATCGCCGCAAAAGATGGTGCATTCTCGCCTCAGCTTGCAAAGGAACAAGGCAAGGCTGTCGTGCTCGTCCAGGCCGGGATCCACGCCGGCGAGATCGACGGCAAGGACGCAGGATTCGCTCTCTTGCGCGACATCGCGATCACAAAGACTCGTACGCATTTACTCGACAATGTCGTTATACTTTTTCAGGTGATCTACAACGTCGATGGCCACGAGAACTCGAATCCGTATATGCGTTTCGCTCAGAATGGCCCTGCGGAGATGGGCTTTCGCGGGAATGCGACGAACCTGAACCTCAATCGCGACTATATGAAGGCCGATGCGCCTGAGACACGCGGCTGGCTGAAGCTTTGGAACGAATGGAACCCTGACGTATTCGTCGATTGCCACGTTACGGACGGTGCGGACTTTCAATACAACGTAACTTACGAATACGCGCATTTTCAGGAGATCGACCCCGCGATCAAGGCCTGGATGGACGAGCATTTTGATAAGAACGTCGTCCCGAAGATCGAGAAGGAAGGCAATATCGTAACGCACTACGTCGAGTTCGCAGGCCGCGAGATCACGAGCGGGATTGCGACCTTCATCGCAACGCCGCGTTTCTCAACCGGCTACACACCGCTTAGAAACCGAATCGGCCTGCTCATCGAAACCCACGTCTATAAACCTTATAAGTCTCGTGTTCGCGGCACTTACGACACGCTCCGATACTTCATCGAGGAGATCGGCAACTCGAAGAAGAGCCTTTTTGCCGTCAACACCGCCGCCGATACGCAGACCGTCGAACGCGGCAAGACCTACGACGCAAGCCGTCAATATCCGCTTAACCTTACGGTGACGGACAAGGCGACCGAGATGAAATTCAAGGGCGTCGAATATTCCATTCAGGACTCGGACATCTCCGGTGGCAATATGCTCGTTTACGGCTCGACGCCGAAAGAATATACGATCAAAAAATACGACGAGGGCCGCGTGGTCGATTCCGTCGCACCGCCACTCGCATACATAATTCCGCCGCAATACAAAGACGTGATCGAGGTGTTACGGCTGCAGGGCTTGAAGATGCAGACCTTGCAAAAACCGCTGACGATCGAGGTCGAAAGCTATCACCTCACTGAGCCGAAGTGGGCTCCGTCGTCATTCGAGAATCGGATCACGCTGCGTACAAAGCCGATCCGATATACGGAAAAACGTACATACATCGCGGGCTCTGTCATCGTCCCGTTGGATCAGGTCGCGGCAAACGTTGCGATCCATCTGCTCGAACCCGCGGGCCCGGATTCATTTGTCCTCTGGGGATTCTTTAACTCGATCTTCGAGCTGAAGGAATTCGGTTCCGGCTACGCCCTCGAGAAACTCGCTCGTGAGATGCTTGCAAAGGATCCGAAGCTAAAGGAGGAGTTCGATAAGCGACTCCAGGATCCGACATTTGCAAAAAGCCCGCGGGCACGCCTCCAATTCTTCTATGAGAGAACGCCGTATTTTCTCAATCAGAAGCAAGGCGTCTATCCCGTTGGGCGGATAACGACTCCCTGGAAATAACAGCGTGCGTAACCGTCAACTTTCTGCGTGGAGCACAGTGGCCGTTGCTACACTCTCACTTGCCGTCAGCAACGGCCTCTCGATCGGCGGCCTTCCGCCGTTCTACAAACCGCTGCGTGAGGAATTCGTTGCAAGCGGCGCGGTCGCTGCCGCACATGCCGAGACCTTCATCGCCAATTCTGCGAATATCACGTTCCTGCTCTCGGGCGTTTTTTCGCTCATCGGCGGCTGGCTCGCACTTCGCTTTCCGCTGAAGAATTTGATGATCGCAGGCTGCCTCTTGCTCGGCGGCGGACTCGTTCTCCATTCGCTGGCCGGAACAGCGAATTCGATCTACATCGCACGAGCATTGATGGGAGCATCACTCGGCTTCATTGGCGTCGCACCTTGCGTCGTGCTTGTTTCACGCTGGTTCGAGAAAGGCCGCGGCACGGCACTTGGCATCACGCTAGTCGGGACAAGTCTTGGCGGGGCACTCATCCCTTTGATCGCGTCTCCGCTGATAGCACATTACGGATGGCGGCTCGCGATGCTCGGCTTGAGCGGACTCGTCTGGCTCGTCCTGCTGCCCGCGGTCCTCTTCTTTGTCCGCGAGCCTGTTTCAGGAAAAGACAACGTGGAGAACGCTGCCGGCCTCGAAGGAACGCGGTGGTCGAAGGCACTCCGCTCGCCGCTCTTCTGGGCACTCGCGGCGTGTTCGGCACTCGTCTTCTACCCGATCTTCGCAACGAGCCAGCAGTTCATTCTCTACCTGCAAACTCCGAAGATCGGTGTATCCGCCGAAACCGCTGCATTCGCCCAATCTGCACTCTTTGCGATCAGCATCGGCGGCAAGTTCCTTGCAGGGTTCGCAAGCGACAGGCTCGGCCCCATACGCGTCATGACGTTCTGCGCGTTCCTGCTCTTTGCGGCCTCACTGGTGCTTTTCTACCTGACCGCGACAACGGCGCTTCTCTTTCTCTTGCCTTTCGCGTTGGGTTACGGCGGAACATTCGTCCTGATCCAGCGGCTCGCCGCCGAACTCTTCGGCCGTGCCGACGCGGGACGCATCCTTGGCACCATCACGCTCATCGAGGTCATCGGCGCAACCATCGGCGGTAAGATCACCGGCTATCTCGCCGACCTTCATGGAGGCGATTACACCGTCGCGTTCTACGGCGTGACCATCGCCGCCGCCGGTGCATTCATCGCCGCTATCGCCATCGCCCTGCTCTCCGAACGCACCCGCAAAACAGCCGCTCCGGAATGAATTTCGCCGCGAGATCCATCCCCTTTGCGTCCTTCGCGGGCCTCCCTTTGCGTTTTCTGCTCATCGAATCCACGCTATTGCCCTCTGCACTCTTCACGTTGATTCAAACGCAAAGAACGCAAAGGAATTTCGCAAAGTTCACAAAGACGCTGCCGCGGGATCCATCCCCTTTGCGTCCTCTGCGGGCCTCACTTTGCGGCCTTTGCGTTTTCTGCCGATCAGTGAAAGGTAGATATTCTTTTCATTTCTGGTAAGCTAAAGCTACAAACTGAAGAGGACTTAACTTGTGACTTCCAGTAAACTTCCCACGCGCTGTTTTATTACGGCGTCGCTGCTCTTGTGCTTTCTTATCGCCGCCGTCGCTCAGGAACGACGGACCCGACAAATCCAACGGCCGGCCGCAGCGATCGGTTTTACCGGTTCGTACACGCAGGATTTTCAGTCGTTTACGGGCACCTCAAATACGAATCAAAATCTAACAACGCGAACAATGTACGAGTTGGCAGGGTTTGCAGACGGCGGTGGTATAACTGGATGGTACGTCTATGCGACGGCCGACCACTCGAGTGGCCCCCCGAGATGGGGACGAAATAAGGGCAGCAACGGTACTGGCGCCTTCTACTCCATTTACGACGATCAGACAACGCGAAACCGTGCGTTCGGTTCATTGGCATCGAACTCAAGTTTCGGATATTTTGGCGTCGTGCTAAGGAACGATACGCCGAATTCGATAGTCACCGTCAGCGTTACGTATGACGCGGTGGTCGCACGAAATCCATCGAGTTCGGGGCCTCCTAATAGCTATCCGGTAAAATGGCGTGTTAGCACCGTGCCGGCAGATACCACGGAAGGTGCGACGGGAGACGGTACGTTCAACGACCTTGCCGGGACATGGCACGTTCCGGGCGAATTTGAAGAAGAGCCAGATGTTCTTAGTTTTACGACGCCATCTAGCGGTACGGGTTCGCCGGGGTCGCAGGCTCAGATCAACCCGCTTTTCGTCATTGGCACAAAGACGCAGCAGCTTCAGGGGATCGGTTGGGATCCCGGCCAATATCTGTACATCAGATGGTTCGACGCAGACGACGTTAGCAGCGACGCTCTTGCCGGAATCGACAACTTTCAGATAACGACGGCGGTGACTGCGGCGAATGCGACGGTCTCCGGTCAGGTTCTCGATACTTTTGGAAGCGGCGTGAGCGGTGCGGTCGTTACGCTGACATCCGCGAGCGGTGAGATCCGACGGGCAAGAACCTCGCCATTCGGCTATTTTAGTTTTAAAGAAGTTCCGGCCGGCGAAACCTATGTCCTGGCCGTCGCGAGCAAAAGGTATTGGTTTACGCCGCGTACCGTCAACGTGGGCGACAATATTGACGACCTGAGGATCGTCGCGACAGGCAGACAGTAACGCACGGCGTTCTGCGATGCGGTGTAGGCAGAGGATGCGGATTTGGGTAGAATAGCTTGATGGAATTAGCTGACCTGCACGCAAAATACGAAGAGATCAAAGAGAAAGTTGCCCAACTTGGGAGGTTTCTTTGACGCGCCTCAAAAACAAACCGAATTAGACGCCCTCGAAAAAAAGATCGCTGAGCCCGGCTTTTGGGACGATCCCGAAGCGGCCCAGAAGGTCGTTCAACAGCGTTCGCGGATCGAGAAAGCTCTCGAACGACAAAAGGCGTTCGAGACGGCGGTCTCCGATGCTGAGGTTCTCTTTGAGTTTGCGGAATCAGACGAGGCTTCAGCGACGGAACTCGAAGAGCTTATCGCAAAGCTCGACGGCGAGGTTGCTGCCGCCGAGGTCGAATCTCTGCTCGCAGGCGAAACGGACGCGAATAACGCGATCTGCTCTCTCCAGGCCGGCGCAGGCGGAACGGACGCACAGGATTTCGCGCAGATGCTCTTGAGGATGTACCTGCGTTGGGCCGAACGCAAAGGCTTTAAGGTCGATATCCTCGACGAACAGCCTGGCAGCGAGGCGGGCATTAAATCCGCGACGTTCCGCATTGAAGGCGATTACGCATACGGCCTTCTCGCGGCAGAGGCCGGCGTGCATCGGCTTGTTCGCATCTCACCATTCAATTCGGGCGGCAGCCGCGAAACGTCATTTGCCTCGATGTTCGTCTCACCGGAGATCGATGAGAATATCGAGGTGAACATTGAGGACAAAGACCTTCGCGTCGATACATATCGTTCGACAGGTGCGGGCGGCCAGCATGTGAACACGACGGATTCTGCGGTTAGGATCACGCATATTCCGACCGGCATCGTCGTAACCTGCCAGAATCAACGTTCGCAGATACAGAATCGTGCCGTGGCGATGCAGGTTCTTCGCTCGAAACTTTACGAGCTTGAGCTAGAGAAACGAAGGGAAGGTGCCGCCGAACTTGAGGCGGGCAAGATGGACATCTCATTCGGCTCGCAGATCCGCAACTATGTCCTGCATCCGTATCGGCTCGTCAAAGATACTCGCACCAAACACGAAACGTCGGTTGTCGATTCGGTTCTCGATGGCGAGATCGACGATTTCATACAGGAGTATTTGCTCTTCAAGAAGGGAGCCGCCGCGTCCGCTCAGAAATAAGATGGCAAAGCAGCCAGCAACAATTTTTGTCTGTCAGAATTGCGGTGCACAGGCCCGCAAATGGCTTGGGCAATGCACGGATTGCGGCGAATGGAACACCTTTGCCGAAGAACGCTTTCGCGCGGCATCGGCGAACAAACACACGGGCTCTTTGATGAATTATCGCCCGGCTGAGGCATACGCGTACGGAGCGATCGCTTCGGATGAGGACGAACGAACCACGTCGGGTATCGAGGAATTCGATCGCGTGCTTGGCGGCGGAATTGTTGCGGG
>JAANMW010000478.1_pt1 | contig 46748 bp, 46 predicted proteins | sample 7279671 | NCBI WGS metagenome assembly JAANMW01 (sample SAMN14094541, study PRJNA606508) | bioreactor metagenome | isolation source: A lab-scale SPAN reactor treating ammonium-rich wastewater day 247 | place: Ireland: Galway | collected 2017-09-19 | reverse complement strand
AGGCGGTTGTTGCCGCAATCCTTTGGACAGACCGTGCAATAGGCGAGCAGTCGCTCAAGTGCCTCGATTTGGCTCTCGAGTGTGTTCCTTTTCGAGAGTTTCTGCGACCTTACGCCGGAGTCTGCGTTTTCCATGAGCGTTGTAAATATACTTGTTGATAATGTCCTTTGGCGCAACGTAATTCGCAAGTGCCCAGGTGAAATCCATCTCTGCATTGACGGTCGCCGTTGCGTAGCGTGTTTCAGCGAGCATCAAAATGCTGCCCCAAAAGAGGAAGATGATCCCTACGATGCCAACCGGAATCGGAACCCAACGGTATGTGTTGAAGAACGCTGCAACGGCGATCGTAACACTTGTCAACACGAAAAAGCCGAGCCCGTAATAGAACGTTGTCATTGCTCGCTGAAGCAGCCTTGCGCGGCTTGTCACCTTGTCGAGCAGGTTTACAACGGTGTCGATCCGGAGTTCGTACAACACAACGCTCGTTCTGTCTTCCGTGAGCATCAGGTCGCTTAAGCGTTTTTCGAGTTCACGAACGCGGTCGACAACACGCCCGAGGCGCGTTGATGTCGAAAGCACGAGCGAACCCGTCGCCGAGATGAGCAATGTCGGCGTGACCATCGCCGTCAAAAACTCGATGGTCGAATTCAGCGCATCCGGATTTACGTTTACAAGGTCGCCCGCAGCCATGCAAGAGATTCTAAATGAACTCGGCCCGGAAGAGAATGCCCGTCAAGGAAAAAAGATAAAAATTCTAAGCGACTATTTCACGCACTACTTCCTAAAGATCGCGAAAGGTGCTTTTTAAGCCTCATCGCGATGCCGATGAACGCAATGCCAAAGATCAGTGCATAAACACCAATAATAAGCCCAATGGCAAATGCGCCAGATGCCGGTGAGGCGATTATCAGCACCCCGAAGATCACAGAAAAGAGCCCGCTCAGGATAAGCCAAAACTCGCCTTCGATGAATTTTCGCAGCCGAATGGCGGTCACGATCCGAAGAATACCGGTAGCGATCGCCCAGATCGCGATGAGAAATAGCCACGCATTTCCCATTGCTCCCGGTGCAACGAGGGTGAAGACCCCAATGATGATGCCCACGAGACCTTCAAGCAGGAGCCACCACCATTTCTCCGATCTAACGTCGGCAAAGAGCGCCGCGGCGATCGTAAAAATGCCATCAACGAGCGCGAAGATCCCGAAGATAACGACAAGTGAGATGAACGCGACCGTAGGCATCAGGATCGCGATCAATCCAAAAATGAGTGCGAGAATCCCTCGCACAAGGAACACCCACCAATTCCTTGCAATCAGCATAATTCCGGACCTCCTTTTTCTTAGGTATCTTACATACTAGCGCGAAACCGTGTGAAGGGTCTGAAAGTCTTCTCACACGTTCGAGCGGACGCGTTCGACCTCGGCGGACATCCGTCCGGTGAGCATTAGCCAGATCATTTTGAAGTCGCTAATGAATGACCAGAACGGATACTTGAATGTCGCGGGACGATTCTTTTCGATGAAAAAGTGTGCGAACCATGCGAACGCATACCCGACGACAAAGAAAAGTGGAAAGTAATACCATCGGCCGGTTGCGATGAAATATGCGAGCAGGCAGACGCCGAGCGTGGTCCCGACAAAGTGCAGCCAACGGGTCGCCGGCTTGCTGTGCTCTCCGACGTAAAAATCCCAAAATTCTGCGTAGGTCGAGATCATGGACCGCTCTGATCAGAAGTTATTCCTCGCGTATTCGGTTATGCCGACCGCAAGCCCTGAAGTTACAACTATTGCCACTACGCCGAAAACGAACGCGGTTGCAACGCCTGCCAAGATGGAGCCGAAGGCTTTGAATTCACGTCTTGTCATCAAATGCGCGATGGCGGCCGCGATCGCTCCGCTCACCAATGCAGCGAGAAAAGACAGGATGCCGAACGCCGCAAAGCCATAGGTCACATCGGACTCGCTGTAACCGTTCAAGGCGATCAGGAGAAAGAATAGGCCGAGAACCGCGATGGCAATGACAAGTACGACCGAGATCAGAAATGCAGCTATCTTTGCTCCCATAGGCTTTCTGTGGCTGAGGAATCGTACCACAACTAGCATCCCCAAAGGCAAAGATGGCATCTATTCCGGTAACTTACCCATTCGGAGGCCCTGAAAATATGAGGAAAAGAATCGTTGTTGCCGCACTCTTGTCGCTCCTAGCTACGCTTGCGGTCAGCGCTCAACGCGCGAACGAGATCCGCAATCCCGCGATCGATATGGACGGGTTCTTGAAGCTATCGCGCGAGGCCGCAGCCCATCGTTCGACACGCCGATTGACCGAGGATCAATTCATCTCGATGAGTAAAGAGCCGGGTGTTGTGATACTCGATGCACGCAGCAAGGAAAAATTCGACGAGCTTCATATAAATGGTGCCGTCAACCTTAGTTTCCCGGATATTACTGTCGCGAGTCTCGCTACATTGCTTCCGGACAAGAACACAAAGATCCTGATCTATTGCAACAACAATTTCGAAAATGCCGAGAGAGCCTTCCCGACGAAGATCGCACCCGCGTCGCTGAATCTCTCGACCTATATCTCGCTCTACAGCTACGGCTACCGGAACGTGTACGAACTCGGCCCGCTGCTTGACGTCAACAAAACGAAGATCCGACTTGTGCCGTCAAAAAGTTAACCTGCCGCAAGGTCGTAGCGTTAAAAAGTAATTGTTCGGTTTCAGCTTGAGGGACCTTTTATAGACACGCGCTTCGGACTGGAAAGCTTGTGGGGATAAGTTAGCATTCTTAAGCTTTCCAGTCGGACGATAGCCACCCCGGCCATTAACTCGTGGGATTTTGGAAGCGTGTTAACATAAGGGAGTTTTAAGTTAGTTCGTTTTCACGTTGCCCGCCTTTTTGTTGCGGCAAAATCAAGTCCGCAACTAAAACGCGACATTTTGGGGAAAAACGTGTCAACTTGTGCGAAAATTTTTTAGTGTGGGATCTTCACCTCGCTCAATATCGACCGGATACTCCCGCAAGCTATGGCAAATGATGAACAAGAAACCGGTTCACGGTCGATAGATCGGCTTATTCCCGAGGTCTATCGCGACCTTCGCAGGATCGCGGCTCATTTTCTGCGTCAAGAGCGGCCAAACCACACGCTTCAGCCGACGGACCTTGTAAACGAGGTGTATCTGCAGATGAAAAATCAGCATTGCCTCAGCCCGGAGGATCGGCGATACGTGATCGGCATTGCATCGATGATGATGCGCAGGTACCTGGTTGACTACGCCAAAAGGCGTCTGAGGGCAAAGCGCGGGAGCGGAGCGACAATTTCGCTCGATGATAAAGCTACGGTGTTGGTCTCGGGTATTTCCCAAGACCCAACTGACGTACTCGAACTTGAGAGATCGCTTCGGGAGCTTGCAAGGCACGACGCGTCATACGTTCGTGTCGTCGAGCTGCGTTTTTATGGCGGTCTGTCGCTTGAGGAGATCGCTTTGCTTATGAATATTTCGTTGAGCACCGTCAATCGAAAATGGCGGTTTGCAAGGGCTTGGCTTCGCGAAAGGCTGACGTGAATTTACCGTCATCTTATCTGAGCTGCAATGAGTGACCATCTGGAAAGATTGATCTCTGCATTCGAATCGGCAGTCGACCTGCCGACCGAGAGCCGCTCTAATTTTTTAGCGGACATCAAGAAGAAAGATCCCGCCCTTTATGACGAACTCGTTCGTCTGATCGAAAAGGACAGTGCGTTTGACGGGATTCTCGACGGCCCGATCGCCCTTGATATCGAGCATCGAAATACGGGTGAGGCGGTCGGTTCGTATTCGCTTGTCGGTGAACTCGGCCGCGGCGGTATGGGCACGGTCTATAAGGCCGTGCGTCGCGATCGCGAGGTCGAACAGTACGTCGCGATAAAGGTCTCGCATCAAAGCCTGCTCTCGGCCGATCTTGTTCGACGATTCAAGACGGAACAACAAATCCTCGCGAGGCTGACGCACCCGAACATCGTATCCTTTTTAGATCGCGGCGTTACGGCAGACAAGGCTCCGTACTACGTGATGGAGTTGATCGACGGTACGCCGATCACAGCCTATTGCAGAGACCACAACCTCGACATCGACGCAAAGCTGCGACTCTTTCAACAGGTGTGTGCTGCGGTCTGGTACGCGCATCAGCAGTTGGTCGTCCACCGTGACCTCAAACCGTCAAACATCCTCGTAACGCCGGACGGCAAGGTAAAGCTCCTCGATTTTGGGATCGCAAAGATCATGGATGATGACGGCGCCCAAACGCACACGATCAACGCGCCTATCACGCCCGAATACGCAAGCCCCGAACAGATCCTCGACAAGCCGATCTCCACGGCGTCGGATATCTACACGCTCGGCCTTTTGCTATATCAGATATTGACCGACCGCTCGCCGACGGAGATCTACGGCGTTACCCGAACAGAAATTTCGCGCGGCATCACAGAGATCGACCCGCAACGGCCTTCTACACGTTCGGGAGACCGCTCTCTCAAGGGCGATCTCGACAATATCGTAATGAAGGCTCTCGAAAAGGATCCGAACCGCAGATATGCGTCGGTCGAGCAGCTTTCAGATGATATCGGACGATATTTGGACGGATATCCTGTAAAAGCTCATCCGCAATCGCTCGCGTACAAAGCGGCCAAGTTCTGCCGAAGGAATACACTCGCCGTCACGATCGCTTCCGTCCTGTTGCTCCTGCTTGTGGGCACGGCACTTGTTGCGTTTTGGCAGGCGGCAGCAGCAAAACGCGAACAGGAAAAGGCCGAGAGAAACTTTGCGCAGGTTCGGAAGATCGCGACGGCATTGATCTTCGATTACCACGATGAGATCGCAAAGCTGCCGGGCAGTGTGCAGCTTCGTGCAAGGCTCGTCTCGGACGCCGTTGAGTATCTCGACGCCGTCGCTGCGAACGACACGAATGATCCTGATCTACTCAAAGAACTGGGCGTCGCTTACCGAAAGATCGGTGCCGCACAAGGAATGGTCTATTCGGCGAATCTCGGCAAGACCGACGACGCGCTCAACAGCTCGGCAAAGAGCGTACAGCTGCTTAACAAGGCGATACAGCTCCGCCCCACAGATCTTACAATGGTTGACGAACTCGTTGCCTCGCTCACGCAGTTTGATTCGATCCTCGCGCGAAAGAACGCCAAAGCGTTCTCGACATTCAAGATCTCGCGGTACGCCATCGAGCTTAACAACCTCGCGATCCAGGCCGATCCGACCAACACCGATCGGCGGATCCAGGCGATCGGACTGCGCATACTCGACCTCGATAATTACGTTGAAGCAGACGTCACAACAAGTGAGACGAAGATAAAGAATATTGCCGGTTTTCGCGAGCTCCTCGCCGATGCCGAGAAGCTCTTGGCGGAGAATCCCGGGAATGTCGTTCTCCTGAATCGCTTGATGATGATCTCAGGTCGACTTAACAACCTCGATCGTTGGGTTGGAGTCCGTCTCGTGACCGAGCAAGGGCAGCCGGATCTTGGAAGGCAATACCTGGAAGACAGCATTGCGGACTCAAAACGGACGCTCAGTTATAACGCAGTGATCTATCAGCATTTAAAGGACAAGGCCTGGTTCGAGTACCAGAACTTTGCGGAGCTTTTGAGTGAAGCAACTGCACTTGCATACCTTGGCCGTTTGGATGAGGCGGAAGAAGTGCAAAGGACGATCGAGCGATATTTCGCAAATATCAAAAAGGATGATCCGAATAACGCTGAACGAAAGCTAGAGGAACTCGCCGTCATAAAACTCGATATAGTGATCAAAGGGCTGCAAAAGAATTTCGCTGGGGTCAATTCTCTCGCTGTCCGCGGCCTCGCAGTCCTTGACGCCTATGACAAGCAGACCGGGTCAGATTCGACCGCAGCGATCGAAACATTGACGTGGCGCGGTTACCTGCTTAAACAGGAGTTGGTCTCGCTTGAGAAACTTAACGGTGACAAGGCAAGGATCGCTCAAATAGCCGCTCGCCTAAAAGTGCTCGAACAGAAGTATCGGTCGATGGCAGATGATTTCGACGGGTTTACCGGTATCACGATTGGATAAAGCGGTCTGGCACGGTCATCGCTTCGACCGCGATGCGATAAAAGCCGTCAATGGCGATAGCCCGCCGATGATCAGGAAAAAGACAAAGCCGATGATACCCATTATCAACCACGTGCCTTCGTTACCTGTCCAGCCCCGCGTATAGATGCTTTGAGGATTTGCGGGGTCAAAGTACACTTCCTCCGTTTTTCCGATCAAAGACCTATCCGGTGTCGCAAGGCAATCATCGCCCTCAAACCCGACCGTCTCACCTTTCTTCGTCGTGAACTCATAACGCGGGCAAAAGTCAGCGGCCTTAGGATTGCGATCCGGGCGAAATTCCACGATCTTGGCCGTCGCGTGCTCGGCGGTCCGAAAGAACTCCTGCATATTCAGGTAGTTCCGTATTCCAAACCCTAGCGACGCCAGGCCAAGAAGGACAAAGAAAGCAAAAAGCACCAGCGAGCCTTTCGTCATAATGCTCAAGTGTAAATCACTTCTCGCCTTCGCCCCCACACGATCGAGCCCGTTCACGGGCTTTTTGCGCTAATCCGCGAAGGCGACTGAGAGTTGTTTGAGTTTCATCGAGTTGCTGGAGTCGAGCGAATCGGCGTTGTCGCGGTTGACGTGGTTGTAGAGGATGTCGCGTTGCTGGGGGCGATAGCCGGCCTCGCGAATTTGATAGCGGAGCTCTTTTTCGTTCGCGTCGGTATTTGCACCGGCGGCTGAGACGACATTCTCCTCGATCATTATCGAGCCCATATCATCGGCGCCGAAGCGAAGTGCCGCCTGTCCGATCTTTAGGCCCTGTGTGAGCCAGGACGCTTGTATGTGCTGAATGTTGTCGAGGAAGAGCCGCGAAACGGCGAGCATTGTCAGGTAATCGATGCCCGTCGGTTCCTCGGTGATCTTGCGTCCGAGAGCCGTGTTCTCGCGTTGGAATGTCCACGGGATAAAGGCCGTGAATTTGCCGCCGCCGCCAGTTTCATTGATGCGGGCGAGAGATTCATCTTGTAGCTGACGCACGAGATCGAGGTGGCGGACGTGATGTTCGATGCGGTCGCCGATGCCGAACATCATTGTCGCGGTCGAGATCAGCCCGGCCTTGTGGACGGAGCGCATCACGTCGAGCCATTCCTGCGTCGTGCATTTTGTCGAGACGCGTTTTCGCACCTCGTCATCGAGGATCTCAGCTCCGCCGCCCGGAAGCGAATTCAGCCCTGCGGCCTTCAAACGCTCGACGATCGTGTCGTAATCAAGCTTTGAAATGAGCGAAATATTGTGTATCTCAGGCGGTGAAAAGCAATGCAGCTGGAACCGCGGATATTTTGCGTGGAGCGTGCGCAAGAGGTTTTCGTACCACTCGATGTTGAAATCAGGATGCAAGCCGCCCTGCATCAGCACGCCCGTTCCGCCAAGCTCGATCGTCTCGTCAATGCGCTTTTCGATCTCCTCCATGGAATGGACGTATGTATCCGGTTTACCCGGCCGCCGATAGAACGCGCAGAAGGTGCAGACGACGTTACAAACGTTCGTATAATTGATGTTACGGTCAATGATGTAGGTTACGACGTCGGGGTCGTTCTTGCGTCGGCGTATCTCGTCGGCGGCAAGGCCGATCCGCAAGATATCCTTCGATTCGAGGAGCGCCGTGCAATCTTCGGTCGAAAGCCGTTCGCCCGCAAGTGCTTTATCGAGAATTGGCTGGACTGCGTTATTCACGACTTTGATTTTACCCTAAGAGCGAAAAAAGATGCCAAGATGTAAGATGAACAGGCGGAAAAAATGGCGGAGTACTCGAAAACTCAGATAGACAAGCTCGGAGATCGTCTAAAGGCGGACAAGATCGCTCCCGATGATCTAAAGATGCTCGATGAGTATCGTGACTCATTTCGAAAGGCGTATGACCATGTGTTTGAGAAGCTAGAGTCGCTCAACCTCAGGCCGAGCGGTCGACCATCCAAATCTACGCCGTCCATTGTTGATAAGCTCAGGCGGGAAAGTATTCGCTTGTCTCAGATGCAGGACATCGCGGGCTGTCGCATCGTTGTAGACACGATTGCCGAGCAGGACGGGGTTGCTACGAAGATATGCGCAGCGTATCCAAAGACCGTTATCGTTGACCGTCGCCTAAAGCCAAGCCACGGATACCGTGCCGTACATGCGATTATCACGGTGTTGGAGCAACTTGTCGAAATACAAATTCGGACCAAGAGCCAACACGAATGGGCGGAATATTCAGAAATGTGGGCCGATGCAGAGGATCCGTCGATCAAGTATGGCGGTTATCCAGGGCTCGCAGCTCGGCTCGAACGACTATCTGACCTCCTGTTCGCGATCGAAGAATCAAAGAATGTTGGGCCAGAGTCGCTACGGAAGGTATTACGCGATTTCATATACCAAACATATCCAAGCGCAACTGAGGAGGAGGTTAACGATTTATATGCCGATATGTTTTTCGATTATGATATGTTCCGCGACTGCTTTAGCCCAAATGGTGGTTCTGAACTGCGGGCGAATATCGTCGGGTACGGAAGAACTCGTCGGGCAGAATTGCGTGATAAACTAGATTCGGCTAAGGATGACTGAGCGATGTTTTATTTGATCGAGTACGAACGAAAATCCTTCCGGACGGTTCTCTTCAAAGAGTTTGCGTCCACCGAACACGAGAAAGCGAGCAAAGAGCGCCTTGAGCTTGAGCTTGAGCTTAATGAGCGCGGTATCGATCACGAGGTCGTTATTCTCGAGGCGGCAAACAAAGAGGCCCTCAGGCGAACACACAGGCGATACTTCAACGCGCTCGCGGCCTAATATCCCTGTCTTGCGCTTTACAACCACGCGTTAGATGCCAAAGCCCGTAAAGCAACTAAAGTTAAAGGCAGAACTCGTCAAATGGGATGATTCGGGTTGGCACTCGCTCCTGATCGATCGCACCGTGGTTGCCCGCCTTGCTTTCAAGGATCGGTACAAGCGTGTCGTTTGCACGATCAACGGTGGTGAGCCGTTCCAATGTGCGTTGTTGCCGTCAGGCGGACGGTTTTACATCATCGTCAACAAAAAGAAGCGCGAGGCTCTCGGAATTGTCGCCGGTAACAAGGTCGCGGTCGAGCTTGCGATCGACGAAAGTAAATATGGCTTGCCGATGCCGGAGGACTTTCGCGAGGTGCTCGATCAAGATCCGGAAGGCGACAAACTTTTCCACGCTCTTACTCCGGGGAAACAACGCTCTCTTCTCTACTATCTCGGAAATATCAAGGATATCGATCAGCGGATCCACCAGGCGTTGCTGATCGTCGACCATATCAAAGAACACGGAAAGGTGATCGACAAGCTTCTGTATCAGGAGCTGAAGCGTCCGAGACAAAATGGGTTAGACGAATTGGAGTGGTAAGTTTCGCTCAATAAGCCCGTGTATATTCGCGAGATTAAAGTAGAGTTCCAACCCCGCAGACATTTCATCCGACACTGAATATGAGATGCTGCGCCCGAGATAATCGACGAGTTCGGCAGCATCTAGCCCGATCTGCTGCGTATAGTTGGCCGCGATCTCATCAATGTGCGCAACGCCTTCATCACGCGCTGCTGCAAAATCGAGCGGCGAGGCCTGCCCTCGTGTCATCCACATCGCAAAGACGAATCCAAGACCGGTATTCTCGCGCCAAAGCTCCACAAGATCGAATTTTCTGAACGGCGTGTTGCCATTCGATTCGTTGATCCTGAGCGAAGGGTCGCCGATGAGCAGAGCGCAGTCGGCATTTGCTAGCATTTCGTCGATATTCGGAGCAGCGTCGATCCAAAACGGTTCGCGGCCTATGAATTCGCGAAAGATTATCTTCGTGAGGGCGGCCGAAGTCCGGGACGATACGTCGAGTGCGACGTTTCTCACGTCCGCAAGATCGCATCCCTTTGTTACGAGGCAGACGCTTCGAACGCGTTCTTTCGCTCCGACGCAGACGTTTGGAATGAGTCGTACGTTCGAGATGGTTTGATAAGAAAATACGGGAACCAAAGCTGCATCGACGCGTCCGCCCGCGAGAAGCTCGGCCGAACGAGCCGGAGCCGTGTCCATTATCAGCTCAGCAGAACCGCGAAGCGAGCCGTAAAGGAAACTCCAAACCAATGGAGCCGTGTTCGAATAGCTTGAGGCCGCAATACGTGGGACAGAGATCATAAAAATTCAATCTTACACCTGAGAACGCGGGTTTGCTGAATTGGGAATTTAACGGGTCCGCCGTCGTTGTTCAATTCCGCAGGTTTCGTCTAATCTAAAGCATATGAAGGTAAAACATCTACCGATAACCATTTCGATCTTGATACTTTTGGCCGTGGCGGCATTTGGTCAGCGAATGGTCGTGCATGATCCGACGCTTCCGGCAAAAGGCGGAGAGGATGAGCCGCCAAAGTCGATCGCAAAACTGTACGAAACGAAGATCCTGCCGCCGGTCGCGAAGAAGCTTGTGTCCGACAGCTGTGCGAACGCACCAAGCTACACCGGTGCGGTTGAGGGCTCGTTCACAAAGGCCGGAGCGAAGCAGACGGCCGTCTTCTACCAATTTTGCGAAACCGGCAACGGACTCGGCTGGGTCGGGCTTGCGATCATCGAGAAGGGCAAGGTCGTCTCGAGCTTTGTGCAGGATTCCGGCTGGGCATTCAGCATTGGCAAGGTCGCGGATGTGAATCGCAACGGGCTCGACGAGATCGCGCTCGAATTTGGCGGCGGAATGCACCAGGGCGAGGGCGGCACGGGTGTTTCCATCTACGAATTCAAGAACGAGAAGCCCGTCGAGCTCGGTTGGTATCAGTCCTCAAAGATCACCGACACAGAGGCAACGACCGCTTGGGTGCTCACCGCCAAGCCGGGTAAAACTCCGGTGTTTTACAGCCAGAAGTACCTTTCGACAAGCAACGATAAATGGCGGCGTTCGGGTGCGAACAAGGTGTATCGGCTCAAAAAGCTTGATGGAGCCAACGATTTTGAAGAAGTAAAATGAGCAAGCTTTATGACATCACGGTCGGTATCTCGTCCGATATGCCGATCTACAAGGGCGACCCGGGCGTCGAGGTAAATTCGTTCAAGGCGATCGCTGCCGGTTCAACTGCCAACGTCTCGCAACTCTCGTTCGGCGTGCATTCAGGGACGCATGTCGATGCGCCGAACCACTTTATCGAGGGTGCGAGGCGCGTAGATGCCCTTGATCCGAAAAAACTGATGGGCAGATGCCGCGTCATCGGCGTGCCGGATGATGTGGTCGCGCTTTCGCCGGAATATGTCGGCGATCTCGATGGCGTCGAACGCGTACTGTTCAAGACGCGGAACTCCGCATTTTGGAATACGCCTGAGGACGGTTTCAGGACGGATTTTACGTATTTGGTGCCTGAGACAGCTCAGATGCTCGTCGACAACGGCATCGTGCTGGTCGGCATCGATTACCTTTCCATCGAAAAGAGCGGCTCGCCCGGCCATCCGGTCCATAAGACGCTGCTTGGCAGCGAGGTCGTCATTCTCGAGGGTGCTGACCTGCGGGAGGTTGAACCAGGCGATTACGAGATCATCTGCCTGCCGATCAAGTATCACGGCGGCGGCGGCGACGGTGCTCCTGCACGCACGTTTCTTCGGACGATCTGAACGAAACGCACTCATGGTTCACCATTTGGAAGCTAGGAATAAATAGACTATGAAAAATGCTGTCTTCTTTATATTTTTTCTCTTGGCATTTGGCCTCGTCGGGTATGCACAGACGCCCGGCACTGTTTCAGCCCCAACCTTTGTCGTCGATGTTGAAGGCGGGAAGACGCTGACCCTTAATGCTGCAGACTTCGCAAAGTTCCCGCAAAAAGAGGTCCGTGTCAAAGACCACGACGGTAAGGACACTCGATATTCCGGCGTGGACCTGCGCGACATCCTTGTCTCTGCCGGCGCGATCTTCGGTAAGGACTTTCGCGGGCCGCAGCTCAGGAACTACGTGGTTATCGAGGCCGCAGACGGCTATCGTGCGGTCATCGCCGCGGCGGAGCTCGACCCCGGATTTTCGGACCGCACTTTTGTTTTGGCATACGCCGAGAACGACAAGCCGCTATCGGCAAAGAATGGCCCGTGGCAGATGATCGTTCCGGATGATAAAAAGCACGGCCGCTGGGTCCGCCAGGTGACGGCCATAAGGCTGCGTTCAGCAAAATAAAGGAAGCGACGGCTCAAGCTCTTTACTACGAAAGGAAAGGTCTGCCCATGGAGCGAACCGGAGATAAGCAATATCGCGAGCGCGTCTATGCGATCGTGCGAAAGATACCAAAAGGCCGTGTAATGACGTACGGCCAGCTCGCGATCATTCTCGGCGAGGGATACACGGCGCGGACGGTAGGGTTTGTTATGCACGGTGCCGACACGGATAAAGTGCCGTGGCAACGTGTGATCAACTCGCAGGGAAAGTGCTCGACCGGAAAGCTCACGGTCCCTGTGGACCTGCAGCAAACGCTCCTTGAGGCCGAGGGCATTGAATTCAACGCCGCCGGCAAATGCGACCTCGGCCGGTATCAATGGTTTCCTGAGGGGTTAGAGCCTCCGGCAGACGAGCAGACTACGCTATTCAGCTAAAGAAGGACGGTTTTTTGTTGAGCTGCAAAAAATAGCGCTTGACAAGCGTGTTATACTCGTATTTGGCCGTGCAACACGTGTTGCCGCCTTGGATCTTTGAGATTTTGGATAGCTAGATTTTGGATAGCTAACCGGGTTGCGAGCATCAGAAGTCTTTATTTGTGCATCAAGTGGCAGCAAGAGAATGTTGCCACGAATGCACGAATAGGGCAGAAGGCAGGCGAACGGCTGGTTCTCGTTCAGCGTTCGACTCAGCGGCCCCACTGAAGCTTTTTGCGCAGGACGTCGAAGTAATTCCGATTCTCGGGTTGTACGAGGTTCAGCTTCGTACGGCTTTTACGGATGCGGACGACATCGCCGACCTGCAGCGGGAAGCCTGTCTGGCCGTCGAGGCTAAGGATTACGCCTTCGTTGCCGTTCTCGAGTTTCAGCGCAATCTCGGCGGTATCGGGAATGACGATCGGGCGATTTGAAAGCGTGAATGGGCAGATCGGCGTCAGAACGACAGCGTTCATCGACGGATAAACGATCGGGCCTCCGGCCGAGAGGTTGTAGGCGGTAGAGCCTGTCGGTGTTGCGATTATGAGGCCGTCCGAACGGAAGGAATTCACGAAAAGGCCGTTCAGACGCACTTCTATCGCGATGATGCGTGCAAGGGCTGCCTTGTTGATGACCACGTCATTCAGGACGCGGCCTTTTGCAATGCTCTCTCCGCCGCGGAAAAGCTCGGCATGAAGCATTACGCGGTGGTCGGTCTCGAATGCTCCGTTAATGACGAACTCGACGGCAGAATGGAGTTCTTCGATACGGAATTCGGTCAAATAACCGAGGCTTCCGTAGTTGATGCCGAGAACCGGCACTTCCGCCTCGCCGATCATACGTGCGGCGGCGATCATCGTCCCGTCGCCGCCGAGGACAACGACAAGCCCGCAGGTTGAAAGGTCCGCTGTGTTGTCGTCGGCAGTGAATACCCCTGCCGAAGCGATGTCTCGAGCCGCGAACCATTGGGTAAGCTCGGCGGCCGTGGCTTCTGCCTCAGCGTGGCCGGGTTTTATGACAATTGCAGCGTTTTTGATCATTGTCCAAGTCATTTTCGGCTAAAAGTGCATCAAACTGCAAGACACGACCCGCTCGCCGCGATAGGGAAAATGGAGCGAGATATCGGCTCTAACGTTGGATTTTACAGGGTGCTTTGCTAAAATTGCGGTTTGTCTCTATCCAACTATCCCGAGTGAATTCTCGAAATATAGGTGTTTTGTTAAATGTTAAGGTTTTTTACCCGTCTTGAAAAGACACGCAATCTCGTCCTCTTTGTTTTCGCGATCCTGATGGCCGGTTCGCTGATATTTTTCTATACGCCGGCCCGTAACACATTCGAAACAGGTGGCTTAAGCCGAAGCCAGGAGGTCGCGGCGACCGTCGCAGGTGAAGTGATAACGGTCGCTGACGTAGTGCGTGAAGGGGAAAAGTTCAGTCAGTTCAGCCGCGGAAAGTTTCCGGCGTCGATGGTGATCGATTCGTTGATTAATCGACGCGTGATGCGTGTTGAGGCCGCAAGGCTTGGCCTGACCGCAACGGACCGGGAGGTCGCGGACGAGATCCGACGGCAGAGCGCAAACCCGGACGGAACGCCCTTTGATCAGAAGAAGTACGAAGAAGCGGTCATCGGGCAATACGGCAGCGTGTCGGCATTTGAACAGAGCGTCCGCGACGACATCAGCGCACGAAAGCTCCAGGCTTACATCACGGCCGGCGTGACGGTTTCGGACGCTGAGGTGCTCAACGAGTACCAGAAGCGTAACGCAAAGTTCAACATTTCGTATGTTTCGCTGAATCCTGCTGATATCGCCAAGACCCTAAAGCCATCGGACGACGAGCTAAAGGCGTACTTCGAGAAGAATAAAGCCTCGTACTACATCAACGAGCCGCAAAAGAAGATCAAATATATCTTCGTAAACTCGGAGAAGATCGGCCAGAAGCTTGCAATTTCCGACGCTGACCTAAAGGCCGAGTGGGATGCGCTTGCGCCGGACAAAAAGACAATGGGCGTCGAAGGCCAGGAGATCGTTCTCCGCGTGCCGAAACCGGACGACGAGGCACAGGTGTTAGGAAAGGCGACCGAGCTCGTTACACAGCTTCGCGCAAAGGGCGGCCCCGTGACGGAAGAGGCTTTTGCGGCACTCGCAAAAGGGCAATCCGAGAATCCGGCGACCGCTGGCAACGGCGGCAAACTTTCCGGCCCTGTCCGCGCGAACCCCTCAAAGCCGGACGATCCGTATCAGCAGCTCCTGAAGCTCGAGCCCGGCCAGATCACCGACCCGATCCTTTATCAGGGCCGTTATTTCATCCTCCGACGCGGTGAGACCGTACCAAAGACGTTCGAGCAGGCAAAGAAGGAGCTTGAGGTATCGCTACGCAATAGAAGGGCGTATGCAGCCGCACTTGAGTTCGCAAAGAAGGTCGATGAGGCTCTCAAGCAGTCGAAGGATCCGGCGAAGACCGCAGCGGAGTTCGCATCGCAGGCAAATATGACCGCGGGCGAAATGGTCAAAGAGACGGGCTATGTGAAGCCGGGTGATGATATCGCGGACATCGGTATATCGTCGCAGTTCGAAGAAGGCATCAAGCCGCTCGAGAATGCGGGCGATGTCGGCGACGTCATTCCGATCCAGAATGGTTTCGCGCTTCCGATGCTTGTTGATAAGAAAGAGCCGCGCGACGCCGATTTTGCGGAGGTCCGTACCCAGGTCGAGGCCGCATACAAGCTCGAGAAGGCACAGTCGCAGGTCGAGGAGATCGCAAAGGCTATCTCTGCCGGTGCGAAGGACGCCGCGTCGCTCGCTTCGGCAGCGGCGGCAAAGGGCATTACCGCCAAGACAAAGGATGATTACGTGATCGGCACACCGATCGGCGAAGGCCCGTCGGCGGCAAGCGGCCAGGCACTTTCGGATGCGGTCTTCGCTCTTGGCAACGGCCAGGTGATGAAGGAGCCGCTCAAGGTCGGCGATAATTGGGTCATCGTTGGCGTGACGCAAAGGAAGGAAGCCGATTCGGCAGCTTTCGCTACGCAGCGGAGTTCGCTTATGGAACAGATGCTCGGAATGAAGCGAAGCACCGTATTTGGCGATTACCTTGCCGCCGCAAGACAGCGTCTTGAGCAGGCCGGAAAGATCGAGATCAACAAGGCCGTCCTTGAGAAGATCGATGCTCCGACCGCTCAGGATCTTACTGAGTAACTTTCGTTTTTGGCCCGGCGGCACCGCCGCCGGAAACCGTTTGGCTCTTGTGCCGGAAAACCGCAGTTCTTCCGGCTTGGCGAAAAAGGGTGAGACTTTTGATCGGAGTACAAAGGGTTTCGCCGATCTGCTTTTTGAAGCTAGGAAGATAACGCTCCGCTTCTCGCATTAGCTTTGCTAACCACCTCGAGCGATATGGAAATAAGAAGGCCGCCCGGAAAGGCGGCCTTCTTGCATCTGGAACTAAGGCGTTCTTTTACGGAACGACCTTGTCGTGAATGTGCTGGAAGTACCAGTACGTGACACCGCCCCAAAGGACAATATTCACGACCGATAGGATCAGTCCGATGGACTTCGTCGAAGCGCTTCTTGTCGCGGAGGCTGCACGCTTGCCGTACATGATCATATAGACAAGTGCACCGGTCAGGATCCACGCGAACAGACGGATCGCAAGGTTTAAACCAATGCTGTCGGCAACCTTTTTGTCCGGTTCGAGTCCGAGCCCGAGACCGCTCGACGGCGCCATTACCTGGTAGATGGTAAGTGCCACGACCAGCACGATGCCAAGCATTGCCGCAATTGGCGGCTTATAGTTTGCGGGCAATTCATCCTCAACAGCCCCTTCGACGGTCAGCTTACTGTGCGTATAGCTGTAGCCGAAGTAGATAAGCAGGCCGATGGCCATCCAGTCGATCAGACGGATCCATGTGTCGAGCGGCAAGCTGTTCATAAGGAATGCTGCCGAGAGGACCGCTCCAAGCGGAATAAAGGGAACGAGAGGCACCTTGAACGGACGATTCAACGCCGGGTTCGACGAACGCAGGATGATGATACCGGTTCCGACGATCACGAACGCGAAGAGCGTACCGATCGAAACGAGTTCGCCGAGGAGGCTGATCGGGACAAATCCGGCAAGGATCGCAACGACGGCACCCGTGATCGCCGTTGTGATATGCGGCGTCTGATACCTCGGATGGATCTTTGCTGCCCAGCCCGGAAGGAGTCCGTCCTTGGACATCGAATAGAACACACGCGGTTGTCCCATCGTCATAACGACCATCGTCGAGCTAAGTCCGAGAACGGCACCGATCTTGATGATCCACGACGAGAAAACCGTTAGGATCGAGCCCATGATGCCGGCAGTTGCACCTTGATTGGCTTTGAGAGCCTCATCAATGGCGGTTGCGAGCGGAGCAGCGGCTTCCTTAAGGGCTTTGTAATCAACAAGGCCAACCATCACGCCCGAAACAAGAATGTAGAGCACGGTACAGATGGCAAGCGAACCAAGAATGCCGCGGGGCATATCCCTTTGCGGATTCTTTGCCTCTTGAGCTGCGGTCGAGACAGCGTCAAACCCGATATAGGCGAAGAAGATGACCGCTGCACCCGTAATGATGCCGCTGAAGCCATAAGGCATGAACTCGGCGCATCCGGGAGCTCCGACCGTACAGCCGATGCCCAGGTTATCGGTATTGACGAAGCCTATACCGGCGACGATAAAGAGCACGACTACGACCACCTTAATGATCACGATGATCGAGTTGAAGCTCGCCGACTCCTTGATGCCGCGAATCAACAGCAAAGTTACCGCGACGGCGATCAATGCGGCGGGAAGATTGAATATTCCGTGCCCGATGACATTTCCGGCGGTATCTCTTATCGCTCCGGGTGGTGCGCTTAATGAGATCGGGAAGTTTATGCCCAAATTCTCTCGCATTAGGCTGACGGTGTATCCCGACCAGCCGACCGCGACCGTTGCGGCACCGAACGCATATTCGAGAATGAGGTCCCAGCCGATGATCCAGGCGACAAATTCACCTAAGGTTCCATAGCCATAGGCATATGCCGAACCCGAGATCGGAACGCTGGCTGCAAATTCTGAGTAACAAAGGGCCGCAAAGGCGCTCACGATACCCGCAAGGATCATCGAGAGAACAACGGCCGGACCGGCGTGTTTGCCGGCTGCCTGGCCCGTTAGAACGAAAATGCCCGTTCCGATAATGGCACCAACACCGAGCATGGTGAGGTCCAGCGCGCTTAGGGCCTTTTTAAGGGCGTGCTCGCCGGTCTCTTCTGCTTCGGCAATGATCCTCGAAATGGGTTTGGTCGCAAATAATGACATCGAAACCTCCAGAAAAGGGTGATAGTTCTTAAGATGCCGGCGTTTGGGCCGCCGATCGTTTCCAAACAAAATACACCGGCACGCCAGTAAGAACAATTAGCAGGCCGGGCCACGTCGCCGTGGTTTGATAAATGAACAGAATTGCTAAGATGACCGCTGCACCGACGCAGTAAAGGGCCGGAATTACAGGATACCCAACTGCCTTATACGGTCGTTCGGCATCAGGTTGTTTCACGCGGAGCACAAAAACGGCCGCGATCGCCAGGATATAAAAGATCAGGGCGGACGAAATAACGTAGGTCAAAAGATCGCCGTAGAGATTGCCGTAACTTACAGTGCCGTCGGCTCCGGTCTTGATAGTTCGGGGCAGAACGTAGAACGCTGACCATATGCCCTGGACGACAATTCCCCAGGCCGGCACGTGGAATTTATTAAGACGCCCGACCGCCTGAAAGAAAAGGCCGTCCTTTGCCATCGCGTAATATGCACGCGGGCCGGCGAGGATCAGTCCGTTATTACAGCCAAAGGTAGAGACCATAATGGCGATAGCCATCAGCACGGCGCCGAACCCGGGAAAGATCACATCGGCCGAAAATGAACCAATGCGGCTGCTGTGGTTGATGGAAATATCCTGGATCGTGTCGAACCGCAGCGTGACTAGATAGGCGATATTCGCCAAAAGGTAGAGCAGAATGACGCCGCCCGTACCCAACAGCAGGGAAAGAGGCAGGTTTCGCTTCGGGTTTTGAACTTCGCCGGCAGTGAACGTAACGTTGTGCCAGGCATCGGCCGAAAAAAGCGAATTCGTCTGAGCAACGCAGATACCGACGAAAAGCCCGAACGCGGAAACCGCCGTCAGACTGCCTTCATCCACGGTCGCGAGTGACCCACGGACGGTCCAGAGGTCGCCAAAATTCGCGGCCGCGATCTCGGGGTACGAAACGAGCCCGACGATTATTCCGAGTACGATCAACGCGAACAAAGAACCGGTCTTTGCGAAGGTGAAAATGTTCTGGACGATCTTCCCGAGCTTAAGCCCGCGTGTGTTCAGCCAGGTCAGGAAGACGATCATCAGAACCCCGACGAGCTGAGCGGTCGAAAGCGACAGTGCGTAATTCGACGAACCAATGCGAATAGGTTCAATGATGTAGTTGGATTCAGAAAGCGAAGGGAAGAGGATGCCCGAGAAGCGTGCGAAAGCGACGGCGACGGCCGCAATGGTCGCCGTGCCGATCACAAGGAAATGCGTCCACCCGTAGAGAAAGCCCCAGAAAGGAGCGTACGCCTCTTTCAGGTAAACGTACATTCCGCCGGCCTTTGGCATCATCGCCGCAAGTTCGCCATACGAAAGCGCCGCCCCAACCGTAAGAACGCCGGTGATAAGCCAAACGACGAGAAGCCAGCCGGGAGAGCCGACCTGTCGCGCAATGTCTGCCGAAACGATAAAAATGCCCGATCCGATCATCGAACCTGCGACGATCATCGTCGAATCGAGCAGGCCGAGGCCGCGTATAAAACCTTCTTTTGTCTCGTGTTCCGCTTCGGGTGTCATATTCTCCAAAAGCTGGCGGCAAACTTATAGGTCGATACCGGCCGGATCCTTCTTTGTCGTTTTCTCTACTCTTTTTCGTTCGTATCCGTTCTTTGCGGAACTGAACGCCGGGGAGTATGTGATTTCTTTCTTCTTAAAACGTTGGCGAGATATTCGTAGGTGATATTATACGGGTATTACCCGAACTGTCGAGCGAAAAGGGCACTTTTTTCAAGTTTCTCTGCCCTGATGCTGCCCGCGGGAGACCGTGCCTTTATGGAGAAAAGGACGCAATTTGGCGATATGCCGACCGATGATTTTCGGCGCTATGGCTACGAGATCGTGGATCGGCTCGCGGACTATTTCGAGCGTATCGAGGAATTTCCGGTGCTTTCACAGATCCAACCGGACGACGTTAAGAAGGCATTGCCGACGTCGGCACCCGAGTTCGGCGAGGCTTTTTCGGCGGTGCTTGATGACGTTGATAACATAATTCTGCCTGCCGTTACGCATTGGAATCATCCGAATTTTCACGGCCTCTTTTCGACCTCGACAAGCTCGGTCGGCGTTTTTGCCGAGATGTTCGCGGCCGCATTCGATATGAAGGCGATGCTTTGGCGGACGGCTCCGGCATCGACGGAACTCGAAGACGTCGTGCTCGATTGGCTCCGGCAGATGACCGGCCTGCCGGATATTTTCGAAGGCATAATCTACGACACGGCATCGGTCTCGACGATGCACGCTATTGCCGCTGCGAGAGAACGGGCGGACCCGAATTCACGAAAGTCGGGTCTTGCAGGCCGTGCGGATGCACCTAGAATGCGTGTGTACGTTTCGGAACACGTCCATTCATCGATCGATAAGAGCGTGATAACGCTCGGGCTTGGACTCGAAAGTTTGAGAAAGATCGAGACGAACGAGCGGTTTGAGATGCGGGCCGAGAAGCTTGCCGAGGCGATCGAAGAGGACATCGCGGCGGGCATCCTGCCGATTTGCGTGATCCCGACGATCGGCACGACCTCGACAACGAGCATCGATCCCGTTGCCGCGGTCGCAGACATTTGCGAGAAGCACGGCATCTGGATGCACGTTGACGCTGCGTATTCGGGTTCGGCGGCGATCCTGCCGGAGCTGCAGCCGCTCTTTGACGGCTGGGAACGCGCGGATTCCATTGTGATGAATCCGCACAAATGGTTCTTTACGCCGTTCGACCTTTCGGTGTTATATTGCCGCGATCTTGACGATCTTAAGAAGGCGTTCTCGCTTGTGCCGGAATATCTGCGGACGGACGATGCGGCGAGCGTCAAGAACGGGATGGATTACGGCATACAGCTTGGCCGGAGGTTCCGCTCGCTGAAGTTGTGGTTCGTGATGCGGTATTTCGGGCGTGCCGGGCTCATTGTCCGCATCCGTGAGCATTGCCGCTTGGCTCGTCTTTTTGCAAGCTGGGTGAACGAGAGCCCGAATTGGGAAGTTGCGGCTCCGGTGCCGTTCGCTCTTGTTTGTTTTCGTGCGAAGGCCGCCGATACCGACACCGCCAATTCCCTCAACGAAGAGATAATGCGTATCGTGAATTCTTCCGGCAAAGCTTATATTTCGCACACGAAGCTCGATGGCAAGATCACGCTGCGGCTGTCGGTCGGCTCTGTCCACGTCGAGGAACGGCATATCGAGAAGGTTTGTCGGCTTCTTGAGGCGGCATTGGAGCAGGCCGCGAAATGAGAAAGAAGGTCGGCATCGCACTTTCGGGCGGCGGAGCGCGCGGTTTCGCTCATGTCGGTGCACTAAAGGTTCTCTTCGAGAACGACATTCCGATCGACTTTATTGCCGGCACGTCCGCAGGCTCGATCGTTGGTGCTGCGATCGCGGCCGGTGTCTCGCCGAAAGAGCTTGAAGCCATCGGGCCGAAACTTCACTATTCGTCGGTAGTTGCCCCAACGGCATCGCGCTTTGGGCTGTTGTCGAATTATCGCCTGGGCAAATTCGTGGAGAAAAAGTTCGGCGTGCGAGATTTTGCCGACCTTAAACTTCCGCTTTCGGTCACGGCGTACGATGTTGCCAAGAACGAAGGCGTGATCATCTCAAGCGGAGACCTCGCATCGGCGGTGCGTGCAAGTTCGGCGGTTCCGCGACTCTTCACGCCAGTACGCCGCGGCGGGAAATTGCTGATAGACGGCGGAGCATTTTCACCTCTGCCGGCACGGACGGCAAGGGAAATGGGCGCGGATATTGTGATCGGCGTTGACCTGACAGCGTGCGGTGCGTCGTTCGGGAATCCGCCGAAGTCCTCGCTCGGCATACTTATCCGTTCGTCACTCGCGATCCTAAAAACGGCGTCAACTGGACAGCATGCGGATGCCGATGTCGTTATCTCGCCGGAGATCGCAGAATTCAGTATGTTCAATATTCGCCCGTTTCGAGAGATGATAGAACGCGGCGAGATCGCGGCACACGGACAGCTTGAGAATATCAAACGACTCCTCGGATCTTCCGATTAGAAAAATCGTATTTTGCGACTTGCCGAGCGGCTGTCGAATAAGGAATATTAACGGAGTAGTCCTGCCTTTTAAGCGCCGCGCGTCAATTTAGCGTTCGCTTCGGTCGCGAGGGATTTTTGATCGGCTGTTAAAGAAACAGCTTTTGCGAAAATGTCGAGGGTTGGTTGTATTGGGTTAGAAGTTTTGTTTGATTTTTTAAAAGGGCCTCGAGATTTTCGTTTCGTTACTGTTCTCGTATTTCCTAGAAAAAACTTCTGTTAGATCGCTCGTTATAGGAAAATGCGAGCTTAAGTGAATTTTGTATGTCTATGAAACTGTACGTAGGTAATCTTCCGTTCCAGACCTCGAGCCATGATCTCGAGGACCTTTTTGCTTCGGCGGGCACTGTTGAATCAGCAAGCGTGATCGAAGACCGTGAGACCGGCCGTTCGCGCGGCTTCGGCTTTGTCGAAATGGCTAACGCCGAAGATGGCAAGAAAGCTATCGCTGAATTTGATGGTAAAGAGCTTTTGGGCCGCAACATCAAGGTCAATGAAGCAAAACCGCGTGAGGATCGTCCGCGCGGCGGAGGATACGGCGGTGGCCGCGGAAACCGCTGGTAAGGCCTATCAGAGCCACAAACGAAAATGGCTGCCTGCAACGGCAGCCTTTTCTATTTCTTTTCGAGAAGGAAACCCGTCTTTGACCACCCGATCGGCTCTGTGATCGGAAATTCATAACTGCCGACGATCCTAAACCTCTTTTTCGCCGACGCTTTAACCTGTTCGATCGGATGGATCTTGAAATTGTAAAGCAGCTTTAAGACCGAGCCGACGATCGATGGCTTTACAGGAAGCAGGACGAGGCGAGCGCCTTTTTTCATCACTCTTGCTGCCTCGGCCAGTCCGTCATCGGGCGATACGTATTCTAGTACGCCGCACATCAGTACGAGATCGAACGTCTGATCCGCGAATGGCATAGCAAGCACATTAGCCTGTACAAAATTTGCGACCCGCGGAGCTTTGCGAAACCTCGCGAATTCGTCGCGTGCGACCTCGAGCGAGTTGTGTGAGAGATCAAGGCCCGTCAGTCTTTCAAACTTGAAATTCGTATCCCGAAAGGCGAGCGAAACGAGGCCTGTTCCGCAGCCTGCGTCAAGAACCTGCGACGATGGGCCCGTGCGTAGGTCGAGCGAACGCAAATACCTCTTCACCGAGTCGCGATAGCCGTTGATCTTCATCGCGAGGTTCTGCACGTCGGCGATGCGATCGTAGAATCCGCGTGTGCGGTCGGGCCGTGGCTTTGCGCCATTCCTCGGCATAGACGTTCACTTTTCCTCGAGAAGTTTCTTGATCGTGGCCTCGATCTGCGCAAGCCGCTGCGGGCTCGTGCCCGATTCAACGAATCTAACTACACCTTTGCGGTCAAGAATTACAGCCGTCGGTAAGCGCGTCGCTCCGTAAGCGAGTTGGTTCCGCTGGTCGAGAGCGACGGGAATGTCATACGGCATCTTGTGCTTTTCGCGAAAGGCTTTTATCAGCGCAAGCTCATCCTTTTTGTTCGGAGGCAAGCCTTCAAGCTCACCGTAGTATCGCGTGATACCGATGATCTCGAACCCATCCTTGCTGAACAGCTCGTGCCATTCTCGCAGCTCAGGCATCGCTTCGATGCACGGCACACACCAGATTGCCCAAAAATCGAGAAGCACGACCTTGCCCTTTAGCGACGCAAGTGTTTGCCTGCCCGGAAAAGACACATCGATGCCGACGAATTCGGGTGCCTTTTCGCCGAGGATCTTGTACTGATCGCGGCGCACCTTGAATCTGCGCCGAACGTCCTCGCGGATCGAAACCACCTTGATATCGCGGTTGATCTTGACGTCGATGTCTTCGTAGAACTTCATCGCCTCGGGCTTGCGGCCCGTTTCGATCAGGTATTTGATCTTCTGATCGCCGGCGTAGTAGTAGAAGCCGGCGGAATTCGCCTGTGCCGCCGTAAGGCGCATATCGTCCAGTGCCTTCTCAGCCTCAACGGAATTCTTCGCATCGCGATACGCCTCGAACACTAGCATCCCAGCGTCGAGAAGTTCGTCGAGCCCGCGTTCGCGATAACGAGGGTCGTCGAGCATCGACTTTGAAGTTTCGTACGCGGTGACGGCGAACGGCACCATTTTTTCGAATTCTTTTGCCGCTTGAAATGACTTCGCGATCTCGGCCGTCATCCTTACGATGTCGGTCGGTTTTGAAGGCTCGTGCTTCTTGTAATCTTCAAGGATCTCGACGGCCTCGACGGGCTTTGCCTGCTTGGCGAGAACGACCGAAAGGATCGAGCGGGCGGTCTGGGCTTTTACGGCGTCGTCCGATGGGTCGGCGAGATAGCTTGTGAGCGTCTCACGCGTTCCGTCAAAGTTTTGAGCGAGCCAATGAAGCATACCGAGGTAGTAGAGATCGTCCCTTTCGGATGTCTTTTTGTTGCCGAGACGAAGGGCGTTGTGGGCGGCGAGGGCCTTTTGCTGCGAGAGTAGAACGTCGAGATGATCCTTGCTGAACGGAACCTTCTTCTGTGCGTATTCATCCGCTTTTACGCGGACGTAGGATGACGCCTCTTCATACAATTCTTTGGCCGTCGGCGTGTTGTCGGCCGTTGGCGTTGGCGTCGGCGCGGTGCGGCCGGATTGAGCCGAGACAAACGCGGAAAGTAGCCAAAGCAATGAAAAACTAAGAAAAAACTTCATCGTTGTACTGACCCATTAACGAGTCGGCGAAAAAAGCGTACCGGGGAAAATTCTTCCGGCGACGGAGCAACGCCTCGGATGTCGTCGGCGATCAGCTTCGCAGTTACCGGTGAGAGCAGAATCCCATTTCGAAAGGCTCCAAGCGCCAGCAACAGGTTTTCGGCGTTCGGCGTTCGGCCCAAAACCGGAAGCCGATCCGGCGCAAATGGACGAAACCCCGTCCAGGCGTCCTGCGGTTTTTGCGATCCGAGACTTGGCGAGATCTCGGTCGTACTTTCGATGAGATGCGCGGTCGCCTCGTTGGTTATCGTTTCGTCAAAACCGGCGTCGTCCATTGTTGCTCCGGCGAGAACGCGTCCATCGCTGCGCGGAACGATATAACCACGCGGACCGACGATCACATGCTCAAAAAGACGCTTCGCCGTCCGGAACTGCAAGATCTGCCCACGCATCGGCTTTATCACGAACGGCAGCTCAACTCCGGCATCGATCGCCGTTCCCCACGCACCGGCAGCAAGCACGACCTTGTCGGCGGAAAATTTTGAGTCGCCGGCAAAGGCTCCTGTAACCTTGCCGTTCTCGACAGCGAGCTTGTCGATCCGGGTATTCTCGACGAACTTCACTCCGCGGACCTCGCACGAACGCTGAAGAGCCTCGACAAGCTTGCGATTGTCGATCTGGCCGTCCTTTGGCAAATAGAAACCGCCGAGAACGTCGGTCGAGACGAAAGGTTCCGCGCGTCGAATGTCCGTTGCGGAAAGCTGCTCGATCTCGAATCCCGCGGCCATTTGCCACGCGAACCGCTCCCGCCGCTCCGCAATATCAGCTTCCGTAAAACTCAAGAGCAACGTGCCGGCATTGTCGAGGCCGACGTCGATGTCCGTCTCTTCAAGAAGCGATGCGGCAAGCGCTGGAAACATCTCACGCGATCCGATGCAAAGCCTGAAAAACGCGTCGTCGCCGTAGGCTTCGGCCTGCGCGCCCAACATTCCGGCGGCGGCGGACGATGCTTGCCGGCCGCACCGGCCACGCTCGACGACGCAGACGCTGTGGTCAAATGCGAGCTCTCGGGCGATGCTAAGCCCGATCACACCGCCGCCGATGATCAGTACATCCGTGGTCATTTTCGTGTGCTATAGATGATGTTATTACGCCGCTCGACAGGCTGCAAAAGCGTTAAGTATTGGGAAGTTGGCAGGTTGATGAAGGATCCGCCGAGAATTACTGCTTTCAGGCGACGCGGGATTCGCAAAGACGGTCTCACTGTGCCAAAATTGTCTTTATATTTGCTTTATGAAACACACGATCACATTGATCCCCGGCGACGGCATCGGACCGGAGATAGTTGCGGCTACGGTCCGCGTAATTGAGGCGACAGGCGTTGATATCGAGTGGGAAACGCAGATCTTGGGCGCACAAGCTCAGGAGAAATTCGGCACGACGCTGCCCGATGCGACGATCGAGTCTATAAAGCGGAATAAGGTCGCGCTAAAAGGCCCGCAGATGACGCCGGTCGGCAAAGGATTTACGTCCGTGAACGTAGGCCTGCGAAAAGCTCTCGACCTATATGCGAACGTGCGGCCCGTAAAGGCTTTGCCGAACATCCCCTGCCGCAATCCCGAACTCGATCTCGTGATCGTACGAGAGAACACCGAAGACCTTTATGCGGGCCTCGAACACGTGGTCGTGCCTGGCGTAGTTGAGAGCCTGAAGATCATTACCGAGAAAGCATCCGCACGTATCGCCCGCTATGCCTTCGAATACGCGAGGGCGAATGGCCGAAAGAAGGTCACCGCAGTTCATAAAGCGAACATTATGAAGCTCTCGGACGGGCTTTTCCTCGATTGCTTTTATAACGTGGCGAAGGATTTTCCTGAGATCGAGGCAGATGACAAGATCATCGACAATTGCTGTATGCAGCTTGTGATGCGGCCTGAGCAATTCGACGTTCTCGTGCTCGAAAATCTTTACGGCGATATTGTTTCCGACCTTTGTGCAGGATTGATCGGCGGCTTGGGATTGGCACCGGGGGCGAATATCGGCGAACTTGGAGCAGTTTTCGAAGCTGTACACGGCTCCGCACCTGATATCGCGGGACAGGGCATCGCAAACCCGACGGCTTTGATGTTGTCTGCCGTACAGATGCTTTATCACATCGGCGAAAAGGAAGCCGGCGATAGGATGAAGGACGCGATCCTCGCCGTATTTGCCGACGGAGAGCATATCACTCGCGATCTCGGCGGTTCGGCTAAGACAAATGAATTTGCTCGCGCCATCGAAGCAAAAATAAAGGCCGAAGCAACCGCCTCGGCCTGATCTAACGGCAATTGCCGCTTGCCTACCAAACGCGTACGCGGTCTTTCGGTGCTAGGTAGAGCTTTTGACCGGGCTTGACGTCAAAGGCTGTGTACCATGCATCGAGATTTCGAACCGTATCTGCTCGGTATTGTTCTGGGGCGTGCCCGTCGGTCGCAATGATGACACGCAGCGTCTCAGGACGCATCTTTCCGCGCCATGCCTGGCCGAACGCGATGAAGAATCGCTGATCACCCGAGAAGCCGTTCTTGGCGGGTGCCTCCTTGCCCTTATAAGCCGCTCTGTATGCATCGTAGGCGGCAGAGAGCCCTGCTACATCCGCGATGTTCTCTCCGAGCGTTAATTTGCCGTTTACGTGCAATCCCGGCAGCGGTTCGTATTGATCGAATTGTGCCGCAAGCTTTGCCCCAGAGGCCTTGAAATGCTCGAAGTCGGCGGGAGTCCACCAATTCACCATCTTTCCGGTCGCGTCGAACTGGCTGCCTGAATCGTCAAAGCTGTGGCTGATCTCGTGGCCGATAACGCCGCCGATAGAACCATAATTCTCGACCGGATCGGCGTCCATATCAAAGAACGGCGGGTTAAGGATCGCGGCCGGGAAATTTAGCGCGTTCTGCAGGGGCAGATTGACGGCGTTGACTGTTTGCGGCGTCATCCACCACTCGGTCTTATCGACAGGCTGCCGAAGCTTTGAAAGGCTCCATTTGTAGTTGAAGACGCTTAACCTGCGTGCATTCCCGAGCGGGTCATTCGCCCTGATCTCGACGCCTCGGTAGCTGCGGAATTTGTCCGGATATCCGACGCCGACGTAGAGAGTTGCAAGTTTTGCTTTTGCCTTCGCTTTTGTCTCAGGCGACATCCAATCCAGGGCATCGACGCGCTTGCCGAACGCCGTAACTATATTCTTTACAAGGGTTTGGATCTCGGCCTTTGCTCGAGCCGGGAAGTATTTCTCGACATAGAGTTTGCCGACCGCATCGCCGAGGGCGTTGCTCGCGGCGTTGATCGCACGCTGCTCACGCGACGATTGCTGAGGAATTCCATAAAGCGTCTTGCCGTAGAACTCAAAGCGCTCGTTGGCAAAGTCGCTCGGCAGGAGGCCCGATGCGGCGTCGATCACGCGGAAGGTCAGATATTCTTTCCATGTTTCAATTGGCTCGCTGGCAACAAGCGCCGATTCACCGACAACGGCCTTCGGATGCCAAACGATCAGCATTGGCTCTTGGTCGAGGCTGCCGGCTTTGAAATATGTGTCCCAGTCGATTCCCGGGGCCTTTTTTGCAAAATCGGCACGCTGCCAGGGATTGTTCGCCTTGTGTACATCGGCGGACTCCTCGCGGCTTGCGTGAGCATTCGCGATCTTCACTTCAAGGTCGAAGATCCGCTTGGCCTTAGCGTCGGCATCTCCAATGTTTGCAAGAGTTAGGATCTTCGCGATGTGTGCCGTGTATTTTGCCTGCAGATCCTTGCTGCGGTCGTCGGTGCCCAGATAGTTGTCGCGATCGGGCATTCCCAAACCACCTTGCAGCAGATACGGCACGTTCTTTGTCGGGTTGTTGAAATCTGCCGAAATGAAGACGCCGAAAAGATTCGGCGTGTAGAAATTCGTCGAGTTAAGCGGATCGACATCGGCACGCAGCTCACTTCCGAGCACCCGTGAGAGGTCGGAAACATTCTTTATCGCGGCGATGGCATCAAGGTCGCCCTTGATGGGCGAGAGGCCGAGTTTTTCGATGGCTGCCGTATCGAGAAATGCCTTGTAGTAGTTCGCGATGGCCTGCGACTCCGGGTCTTTTGACCTTCCCGCCTGCTCGATCAAGCCTCTCGTGCGTTTTTGTACGACATCGAATATGGCGTCAAAAGCGCCGTAGGACGACCTATCGGCCGGGATATCGGCATTTTTGTACCAGGTGCCGTTCGCATACATAAAAAAGTCGTCGCCGGGAGCGACGGACGTATCCATTCCGGCGAGATCAATGCCCGGCGTTTTTGCCTGTGCGACCGCGGACATCGGCAACAGGCCGACAAAAAGCGTGAAAACTGCAGCAAATGTAAGTATTTTTTGTGAGAACTTATTCATAGATCTTTCCTTGTTTCCGTCAAAATCGGTATATCTGGACTATAATACGAGCCAACCCGCCGCGAGGTTATAGAAGAAAGAATTTGCAACTCGCGGGCGGCTTACCCGTTCTAAGGATGCGGCGAATGGAGTTTCGCGTTCGCCTTGAGAGGATGTTGAGAATGAAACTTGCGATCATTACATTGATCTCCACACTTTTATTTGCGATGACGATCACAGCCCAGTCACCCGAAACTGTTTCGTTAAAGGCAGGCCAGCGCAAAAGCGCCGTGAAAGGCCGCCTGAAGATCAAGTTTCTTTCGGTCGAGGAAGATTCGCGCTGTCCCGAAGGCGCGCAGTGCATCTGGGCGGGCAATGCCAAGATAAAGATCTCGGTCAGCGGAATGTACGAGACGAAGACCTTCGAGCTGAACACGAATGTGGCCCCGCAGTCGGTCACGATGGATTGCTGGGCGATCGAGATCGAATCGCTGCTGCCGGCAAAATCTGCCGACAAGGCGACCGACCAAAAGGATTACGTTGCGAATTTGAAGATCACAAGGCTCCAGCGATAGCGCCTGCGCGCGCCGGGAGCGAAAGGATCATCATCAGCATCAAGAGTAGGAAATACGGGATCAGGACGGCGGCCCCCGCATAGTCCTTTGCGATCCGCTGTCCGAAGAACAGTCCGCATATCGCAGCAGAACCGACTATCGACGCGTAAAAGAGAACGACGGGCGAGCCTGTAGCAAGCAAATATGCCAGCCCGATCACGGAAGCGACGCCTGTTGCAAGCTCCATCACCGTGATCGTAATGAGCATCACAGGGACAAAGCCCGCAAGCGGCGACTTTTCAAAGTGAGACGTCAGGTATTCGAGATTGCCTTTCCAATCCGCGACCTTGTCGAGCGAGGACTGGACAAAAAGGATCGCGACCAGCAATCCGGTAAAGGCAAGCGGCAGATCTCTTGTGAGCTCAAATGTCACGGCGCTTTACCTCTTTGGACGGGCCTTTGCCATCAAGGCCTCGATCTCGTCGGCATTCTTAGGCACGGCTGAGGTCAGGTTTCGATTCCCATCCTTTGTAACGAGCACGTCGTCCTCGATACGGATGCCGATACCGCGATATTTCGCGGGAGCCGTTTTGTCGTTCGGCGGAATGTACAATCCAGGTTCGACCGTCAAGACCATTCCGGGTGCGAATGGCTTCGAATGTTTCGCCTGCTGATCTACGAAATACCGTCCCGCATCGTGAACATCAAGCCCGAGATAGTGGCCGACGCCGTGCATATAATATTTCAAATACGCCTTTTTCTTTATCAGATCGCTCGTCTTTCCCTTGAGCAGGCCAAGCTGCTTCATCCCTTCTGTTAGAAGCTCGATCGAATAATCCTGCCGAGCCTTTACGGTGTTGCCCGTAACGGTATACTCGATGCACTTTTCCTGCACGTCGAGGACGACATCGTAAACTTCGCGCTGTGCCGGCGTGTACTTTCCGTTCACGGGGAAAGTACGCGTTATGTCGGCGGCGTAATTCTGATATTCGGCACCGGCATCGACAAGGAGAAGGTCGCCGTCCTTGAGCGGCATATTGTTCTCGACGTAATGCAGGATCGTCGCGTTGTCGCCGCCGCCAATGATCGAATTGTAAGCAACGCCGCTTGCTCCCTTATCACGCATATACGCCTCGATGAGCGATTCGACCTGCGATTCGTTCATTCCGGGCCGGGTCTTCTTCATTGCAAGGATGTGAGCGTTCGCTGAGATCGTCGCAGCGGTCTGCATCAGCTCGACCTCTTTGGCGTCCTTATGGAGACGCATTTCGCCGATGATCGGTGTCGGGTCGAAGATCGTATGCGGCGGATAGGCGGCCTTTAGCCTGCGGACGCGCTGCTCTGTGAAGTAATCGAGGATCTGGTTATCCAATGCGCGATCCACCGAAAAGCGATAGTAGAGGTGATCGTGCCCATTCATATGCTTTGCGAGGTCGCCGGCGAACTTTTCTATAGAGAACGCCTGGTCGCATGCAAAATGCTTCTTTGCTCCTTCGACACCGTGCCGCCGGCCGAACCAAGTCTCCATAAGAGGGTCACGCGGCCGGACGTAGAGCGTAAACGGCTTTTTCGAGCTATTGTCGATCACCGCGATCGCGTCCGGTTCAGGAAAGCCGGTCAGGTACCAAAAATCGTTGTCCTGACGAAACTTGAATTCCGTATCGTAACTTCTTGTCTGCTCGTGGGCAGCGGGAATGATGGCGATGGAATTCGGTTCCATCTGCGAGATGAAGCGTTTTAGTTGGGATCGCATATTGAGAATAGTATCGCAAAAGCGGAAAAATTGTCAGCCTCGCCGCAAGAGAGCACACGTCTTCGCGTTCTGCGAGTGGAGTCGGTATAATCCAACAAAAAATCAACCAACAAGGGGACCTTTAAATTATGACAAAACGATTGCTTGCCGTCCTGGCACTATTGATCTTCGCCGTACCGGCATTTGCCGACATCGCACGACCGGACAATACACCAAAACAGCCGAAAAAAGACGCGTCGATCGACAGCCGCCTGACCATAAGGCTTGAAAAGGATGCAAAAGAAGCGCGACTCATCATACCGCGTAGCGAACTGAACGAGCTTATCGCACAGCTCGGCATGGATAGACAGGCAGCTCCTTTGGTAAAGGTCGGCGGCATTTCTCAGGCCCAAGCGATCATGGGCGGTACGCTCATCTCGCTTGCGATCCTTTTCGGCGGCGTGTGGGCGTTTCGCTCAGGGAAATTGGCAACGAAGTCGGACAAGGTTACGGCGTCGATCGCGCTCGTTCTCGCGGGCGGTGCTTTGACCTCTATCGTATATGCAAACATCGCTCCACCCACTGAGACGCGTGCGATAAAGGGCAGCATCTTCTCGCCAGCGATCCAAAAATATAAATTCGTAAGCGGCAAGATCAAGCTTGAGATCGGTGAAAATGAGACCGCACCTCAGCTGATCGTTCCCGATCCGGCCCCGTCGCCCACACCTGCCGGCGAATAAGATGCAGGAGATCCGCGTCAACCGGTTCGAACTCTCGAGCGCACACGTTTTTTTAACGGCGTTCATAGCCGCGTGTGCGCTCGGGGCCGTGTTGATCGGGTCTTTTCCTTTGCAGCTTTCGATCATAACGATCTTCCTCTTTGCAGGCCCGCACAACTTTATGGAGTTTCGCTACTTCGTAGCGCGGATGCCGGTGCGTTGGGGCAGATCACGAACTTACTATCTGGTCGGCATTGGCGGCGTGGTTGTGCTTGCTCTCGCGTATTTGACGCTTTATTTTGCGAGCGGCAACTGGCTCTGGTCAGGAGTTAATTGGCAGCTTTGGGCGGCGTTCTGGAATACGGGGCTCATCCTTTGGGTCGGCTCGCTCTTTTACCTACGCGGAAGGCAGCGTCGGCGCGATTGGTCGCTTGCGATCGCCGTCGCGTGTGTGCTCGCAGCCGCGGCGTGGATCGTCCCGCTGTACTGGAGCCTTGCACTCGTGTACCTTCACCCGTTCATCGCGATGTGGTTCCTCGAACGGCAAATTCGGAGGACGCGGCCCGAATGGCTTCGAGCATATCATTACGCACTCGTGTCGATCCCGGTCTTTCTTCTGATGCTTTGGGCGTTGCTTGCGGGCAGGCCGCAGCTATCTGAGGAGACGAGCCTTTTTTGGCGGATCGTGCAGCACGCGGGCAGCGAGATCTTGCCGAGAATTCCGAGCCATCTGCTCGTTGCGACGCACGTCTTTCTCGAATCCATCCATTACTTCGTTTGGCTGCTGCTGATCCCGCTTGTCGATCGGCGAGCCATTCCCTGGCGGCTAAAAGATATACCGCTTTTTGCGAACGCGAACGGCTGGCCGAAGCTCGTTGCAGGCCTTTTGATCGTAAGTGTGTCGCTCACGATCGTGTTGTGGTTCGGATTCTCGATCGACTATCTGACCGCCCGCGACGTCTATTTCGCGTTTGCGATCGGACACGTTCTGGCGGAGTTTCCTTTCCTCGTAAAGATGCTTTGATATGTTCCTTTTTGACGAAGTTGACTTCGTACAAACCCAGAACCTGCCCATAGGCGATCTTTGGTATTTCCTGCCATTCGGCTTTCTCGTTACGATCCTGATCGAGACGCCGATACTGCTCCTCGGCCTTGGGCGTAAATTCTCATTCAAGCAAAAGCTGTTCGCCGGTATTTGGCTTACGGCGTGTACATATCCGATCGTCGTGATCGTCCTTCCCACGATCTTCTCCGGGTCGCCAAGATGGCTTTATCTGACCGTTGCAGAGATCTTTGCTCCCGTTGCGGAGTGCGCGATATTTTGGCTGGCATTTCGCGGCACGGACGGCGTCAACTGGATGCGCTCGTTCTTCGTCATTATCCTCGCGAACCTCGCGTCTTTCGGCCTTGGCGAGGTCCTTAACGCCTATCAGTGGTTCGGTTTGTTCTGAGATTCAAGCTAAAATCGAACGCGTAATGCAGCAGCCAACGACCGCCGATGAACAGACGCTTCGGATCACAGAGATATTTCTCTCGATTCAGGGCGAATCTTCGCACGCAGGCCGGCCGTGTTCATTCGTGCGGCTGACGGGCTGCCCGATGCGTTGTATCTGGTGCGACAGCGAATATACATTCTCGGGCGGCGAGAAAATGACGTTCGCCGATATCTTCTCGAAGCTTGAAGGATTTGGCTGCGGCCTCGTTGAGGTCACCGGCGGAGAACCTCTCGCACAAAGGAACGCGTTCCCTTTCATTACGGAGCTTTGCGATCGCGGTTACGAGGTGCTGATAGAAACGGGCGGCTTCGTCAGCACAGAGAATGTCGATCCGCGGGCGGCGATCATCCTTGATGTAAAATGTCCCGCCTCAACGGAAAACGACCGGAACCATTGGCCGAATCTTGAAAGGCTACGACCTGATCGCGATGAAGTGAAATTCGTTGTTGCCGATCTGCGTGATCTTGAGTTTGCAAAAGAAGTGATCCAAAACTACGACCTGAAAGCTCGCACAAAAGAGATACTCATCTCGCCCGTCCACGGTTGCAAGGAACTTGTTGAGATCGCATCCGCCGTATCGATAATGAACGGCAATGTTCGGCTGAACCTGCAGCTGCACAAGTACATTTGGGGTGCTGATGTGAGAGGGGTTTGAGTGTAGGAGCAGAGATCAGAATGTGTCCCGCGGAGACGCAGAGGTGCAGAGTACTGATTTGTCTTTCTTCCTCCGCGTCTCTGCGACTCTGCGGGACGTACTTGCTTTCCACACAGTCGCAGGCGACTCTGCCGGAATTTCCACGCGACCGAAATGGAAATGCTCACTACGAGTCTGCTCAAAACTAGCCTGATGCTCTATAATGGCGATTACTTTTTCCCACTTATGCACGAGAATGAAATTTCAGGAGCAATTGTTGATGCGGCGTTCAAGATCCACACAACCCTTGGTCCCGGATTGCTGGAATCTGTTTACGAGAAGGTGCTTGCCCACGAGCTAACGAGCCGAGGGTTTGACGTGAAGATTCAAACGCCGATCCCTGTCGTGTACGAGGGAGTAAAGCTCGATCTTGGATTCCGTGCGGATATAATCGTAAATGCTAAGGTCGTGGTTGAAGTGAAATCTGTTGAAGCAATTGCACCGGTTCATCCAAAGCAACTTCGCACGTATCTGAAGTTGATGGATCGTCGCCTGGGCCTGTTGATAAACTTTAATGTCGATCTGATCAAGCAAGGTATCCATCGCGTAGTTAATAACCTTTGAGATGAAAGCAAATACTGCCATCGTACTCGTTTCCGGCGGAATGGACTCGTGCGTGACGGCGGCGATCGCCGCACGCGAGTGCGACAAGGTCGCGTTTCTACATATCTCGTATGGCCAGTTGACCGACGCCCGCGAACGGAGAGCGTTCAATGATATTGCCGATCATTACGGCATTGTCGATCGGCTGGATGTATCGATCGAGTATCTTGCGCAGATCGGTGGTTCGGCGCTTACGGATCGAAGTATTGCGGTCGGGGAGGCTGATCTTACGAACTCCGAAATTCCTAATACTTACGTTCCGTTTCGCAATGGAAATATGCTCTCAATAGCGGCAAGCTGGGCTGAGGTTTTAGGAGCGAACGCGATCTATATCGGTGCTGTTGCGGAGGATTCGAGCGGGTATCCCGATTGTCGTCCGGAATTCTACGCGGCATTCCAAGCGGCGATCGACGCAGGCACAAAACCCGAAACACGCGTCGAGATCCGCACGCCCATCATCCATCTCTCAAAGGCTGAGATCGTCGCAAAAGGGCTTGAGCTTGCGGCACCACTCGAATTCACGTGGTCGTGCTATCGAAGCGAAGACCTTGCCTGTGGTACGTGCGATTCCTGCGCGCTGCGGCTCAGAGGCTTCGCACACGCAGGTGTTGCTGACCCGATCCCATATCGATAAAGGTCTCGCTACTTCGTGACAAATAGTTCGTCCGCATTCCAGAGCGAATAGGGCAGCATCGGGCTCGGCTCGATGTTGCCAACGCGGATGTTCGCGGCAGAGGCGACGTGCCGCGTTACGATCGGGATCACTGGCATCTCTTCGGCAACGATCTTTTGGATCTCGTCGAATGTTACTTTGCGTTTTGCAGGGTCGGTTTCGGCCGCCTGCTCATCGAAAAGCTTGTCGAGACGAGCTTCCCATTCTGTCGCGGGTTGTTTTTGCATGGGAGCCCATTGGTGCATCGCACCGCTGCTCTCGATAAATGCCGCCATCGATGAAGGCTCCATATCGCTTGTCGAAAGGCCGTGGAAGATCGCATCGTAATCGAAGCTAGTGCTCCAACGGGCGGTAAGGTCCTTTGACTCGATCGGCGCGATCTGCATCTTGATGCCAAGTTTTGCGAGGTCTTCCTGAATTACAGCGGCTTCGAGGTTGCGCGGTTGATTCTCGACACCGACGAGCAATGTGAATTCGACGCGGTTGCCCTTTGCGTCAAAAAGTTCGGGTGCCTGTTCGTTGCCTTTCTTCACAAACCCAGCTTCGGCAAGAAGTTGCGCGGCCCCGGCGAGATCATAGGTATCGGCTGACAGATCTTTATTGAGCCAAGCCTTGTTGCCTGGCGAGACAAAGCTTCCCATCGGTGTTGCGAGTCCGCGAAGGGTCGTCTCGGCGATGGTCTTTTTATCGATCGCCTTTGAGATAGCCCTTCTGAATCGCACGTCAGAGAACCAAGCATACTTCGGCGTGGACGTGAGGTCCTTGCCGCTTGCATCAGTCTTATTGAGATTGAAGAATATGTGGTCCGTGCTCATTCCCGGGCCGATGTCGATCGCCTTTATAGGCGAACCGGGTTTGCCCAACGATGCAAAATCCGAAGGGCGAATGCGGTCGGCAATATCGAGTTCGCCCTGTTCGAGTTTTGCGAGAGCGGCGTTCGGATCGGAGACGACCTCAAAGACGATCTTGTCGAGGTATGGCAACTGCACACCGGACTCGCCCTTTTTCCAATAATTCGGATTGCGAGCGAAGATCAGCCGCTCGCCGACCGCAGCGGATTCCACGACGAATGGGCCGCTTGACACGATCGATTTCGGATCGGCCGTGAGCTTCCAGGCTTCAGCCAGCGTGCCGGCATCGAGCGCAGGCTTTAAGACCTCTGCAGGCAGTACGCCGACGTTGATGAGATAGTTCTCGACGGCCGCAACCTTTTGCGGGAAGATGAGTTTGAGATTCAGCTTGTCGATGACCTTTACGGCGATCTGTTTGTCCTCGCCTATCGTCATTGCGCTCTTCCATGCGGGAGAATTCGTCTTCTCGTCGTAGATCGCGGCGATCGTAAACGCGACATCGTCAGCCGTGATCTCTGAGCCGTCGGAGAATTTTGCGCCATCGCGAAGCTTTACATCGACCGTCACGCCATCATCCTCGCGCTTCCAGGATTCAGCGAGGCCGGGGACGTAGGCCTGCGTCTTGTGGTCGATGTCAACAAGTCGGCTCGTCAGCATAAAGAATGCTGTATCGATCGTCGCCTCATCTTTCGCCATCAGATAGTTGAACGTTGTCGGAGCGGTACTCAAACGATATACGATCTGGCCGCCACGCGTGGCGGTCGCGGCGTTCGGCGTCGAATTGGTCGCGGGGGAACCGCAAGCGGATAGCAGGAAGGCTGCAGCAAACAGGACGAGAAGTATTGTTTTCATTATTCCTTGTATCTTTTCCAGGTGAGGAAACGTTGCATCATTATAACCGATGCTTTGAAAAAGGAGTGTTAATAGTTGAGAATATCGGCGTGCCGTCGGTGTTCGCGGCAATTCTATTCGCCGGTGCTTCAATTTCTTGTACGCAAAGTCATTCAGGGAGTTTTGCTTCTGCTGATAACGTCGGCGGCCGCTTTCGTCCTGCTGTCCTCTGCCGGTAGCGACGCCTTTACCTCGTTGCGGGAGAATCCGCAGGTTTCCGCAGCGACGATCGAGAAACTCCGTGCGTCGTACGGCCTTGATCGGCCGGTGGTCGAACGCTACGGCGCGTGGCTTGGGTCGGCAATCCGGGCAGATCTCGGTGAGTCATTTTACTTTCAAGTACCGGTAACGGGGCTTGTGCTTGCCCGGTTTTGGTCAACGGCGGTGCTCGCATTGGCGGCGATCGGCATCGCGTGTCTGGTTGCTGTCGGGCTTTCGTTTGCGAACGTTCGATCTCGCAGCCGCACACTTTCGGCCCTTACGGATGCGGTGATCCTGCTTTTTGCTTCCACGCCGCGGATCGTGATCTCGCTCTTTGCACTCGCGATCCTCGTTTACGGGGCGATCACTTCTGTCTTCTGGCTTTCGGCGGTATCGCTTGCCGTGCCGCTCGTTGCGATCCTGCTTGCGCAGTTCAACCAGAGCCTCGGTGATGCAATGCACGAAGACTTTGTTCGAACCGCTCGTGCAAAGGGCCTGAGCGAGACGACTATTATCTTGCGGCATGCTCTGCGTGCGGCCATCAATCCGGCACTTACTATTTTTGGACTTTCGCTGAGTGCTCTGCTCGGCGGTTCTGTGATCGTTGAGACCGTTATCGGCCGGCCCGGGATCGGGGCTTTGACGGTAACGGCTGTGCGAAATCGCGACATCCCGTTGCTGATGGGTGTGATGGTCGTCGTAAGCCTTGCCGTCTGGGCCGGCAATACGCTTGCGGAAGTGCTGCAGCTGATCAATGACAAACGCATAAGAGCGTCGGAGGCCGAATGACAAGGCGATCAAATGCATCGGTCGCTGCGACTGCAGGATCTATCCTGATCGTCGGCTTTGCGCTTGTTGCGATATTCGCCGATCTTCTTGCACCATACGACCACACCGATCAATCTCGAACCTTGCCGAATGCTCCGATCTCGACCATAAAGTTCTCGGATGAAGCCGGAAATTTCTCCATCCGTCCGCGCGTTCTTGCGCCGAAGATGACCGACGCTTTGCGACAGACGTACGAAGCGGACCCGTCGAGATATGCACAGATCGAGCTTTTTTCAAAAGGCTACACGTATCGCTTGCTCGGGTTCATACCGCTCGATCGGCACTTGTTTGGAACGACGGATGGTGAAATTCGCCTGCACCTGTTGGGTACTGATGCTCTCGGGCGAGATCGCCTTTCGAGGTTGCTGATCGCGATAAGATTTTCGTTGATCGTCTGCACGATCGGAGCGGTCTGCGCGAGCCTGCTTGGGATCATGCTCGGACTTGTCGGCGGCTATGCAGGCAAGGTGCTCGATACGGTCATCGTTGGCGTTGCGGATGCGGTGATCGCGCTTCCTGCGATGATCGTGATCCTGGCCGCACGAGTTGCTTTCCCGCTTGAGCTGCCGCCGCTGACGGCCGCAGTTCTGCTCATCGGCCTTTTTACTTTTACGGGCTGGGCCGAAATGACGCGGCTTACTCGCGGCCTCGTAAAGCGTACGCGGACACTTGATTTCATCACAGCGGCACGCATCTCGGGTGTGAGCGGGACACGAATACTTCTTCGGCATATTCTGCCGAATATCGCGCGTCCGCTGCTGACGCAAGCGACGCTCATTCTGCCCGCATTCCTGCTCGCCGAGGCAACGCTCTCCTTCCTCGGGGTCGGGCTTCAGGAACCGGAGCCGAGTCTCGGAAATATGCTTGCGGCTGCGAGCGATCTGACACAGCTTCGCGAACACGCCTTCGTGCTGCTTTCACCGGCGATCGTTATCGCGTTGTTCGTGCTTGCCGTTCGGCTTACAAACTCGGGTGTGAATACAAATGAAGATCGCGAAGTTATTTAGTTCCGTCCTAATTTTGCTTTTCGCCGTCGGCGTCTGTTCAGCGAAGGGTGAATTTGTCGAGATTCGAGGCGAGAAGTTCGTTATCGGAAAGGCTCCGTATTATTTTGTCGGTGCTAATTATTGGTACGGTGCGCTTCTCGGACGCGAGACGGAAAAACGCCTTGGCGTCGAACGCCTTCGACGCGAACTTGATCTGCTAAAGAGTTTAGGTATCGACAACCTGCGTGTTCTCGCCGGTGCGGAAGGCGACGGAATGCTCAACGGCGTCACACGGGTTGGCCCTGCGTTGCAGGTCGAGAAAGGAAGGTTCGATGACGAATCTCTCCAAAGCCTCGACCTGCTTCTCGCTGAGATGCGAAAGCGCAATATGCGCGCCGTTATCTATTTAAGCAATAATTGGGAATGGAGCGGCGGCTTTCAGCAATACTTGCTATGGGAAAAGCGGATCGACCCGACCCTCACGACACGAAAGCCGAGCTGGGACGAGCTGCGCGATACGGTCAAAGAATTCTATTCGTGCCCGCAGTGCGTTGCAGCATATCAAACGCAGGCTGCGAAGGTCATTTCTCGACGCAACAGCATCAACCGTATCGCGTACATTGACGACCCGACGATAATGGCTTGGGAGATCGCCAACGAACCGCGCCCGATGCGTCCTGCCGCGAATGAGCTTTACGCGAAGTTCCTCAGCGATACTGCCGCACTCATACGCAAACTCGATCCGCGGCATCTCATCACCACGGGACACGAAGGATATATCGGAACCGAGAGTGTCAGTCTATTCGAGAAGGTTCACACCGATGAGAATATCGATTACCTGACCATCCATATCTGGCCAAAGAATTGGGGTTGGCTTACGGAACCCGACCTTGCAAAGGCCCTCGCGAACGCAGAGATCGAGACGCGGAAATATATCGACGCGAATTTGGCTGTAGCGAATAAGCTCGATAAGCCGCTGGTGGTCGAGGAATTCGGTTTTCCGCGCGACGGAAGGAGTTTTGATCGAGCAGCGACAACACGCCTTCGCGATCGATACTTTGAAGATATCCTCGCGAACCTCGGAACGGGCGAGAGAGGAACAGTTGCGGGCGTAAACTTCTGGGCGTTCGCGGGTGCTGGCCGTGCCGCACATCCGGACTTCATCTGGCAAGCCGGCGATGATTACACGGGCGACCCGCCGATGGAAGAGCAAGGGTTGAACTCCGTTTTCGACACTGACAGGACAACCTTGTCTCTGCTAAAGAGAGCCGCCCGAAGAGCGAAACGGCTACGCTGACCTACCCTTGGAGTTCGATCGCTTTGCCCGAGTTATTTGATTCGTGAGCAGCATCGATCACGCGTTGGACAGCCAGGCCGTCCTCGAAGGTCGCGGCATACTCGATCGCGGTCTTTCCATCCCGGATCGCCTCAACTATCTTCGGTGCAAAATTTACAAATCCGCGTGCAAAGCCCGTGTCGGCGATGCCCTCGATGGTTTCGCCGTCATCCGTTTCGACCATCTCCCAGCGTTTTTCGCCGCGTGGGGCAATAGAAAGTCCGCCTTTTGCATCCAGCTTCATCGAGCCTAGAGATCCGTGCAGTTCGAGAATGTTCTTGTAGCTAGGCCCTTCGGTCATTGAAAGGGAAACGACGCCGGTCGCATCTTGTGTCAAGCTTGAGTCGGCAAAACGCAGGACGAGATTCACTTCGTCATCGGAAGTGACCTTCCGGGGCTCACCGTTCTTATCGACGCGCGTCTTGATCTGAGCTTCGAGCTGGCAGAAGACGCGGGAAATATGCGTCCCCAGAAGCCAGTTGAACGAATCGATAACGTGCGAACCGATCGCGCCCAACGCTCCGCCGCCGGAATCAACATCCGACCACCAATTCCAGGCAACGTTCGGGTCGCCGCGATGAGGTGCTCGAAAGAATGCCTTGACGTGTCGGATCGTGCCGATCGTGTTTTCGCGGAGCATCGCGAATGCCTTCTGTCGGCCATCCTGGAAGCGAAGTTCGTGGTCGATCAGAGCGAGCACGTTCTTGCCGCGTGCGGCTACACACATTTCATCAGCCTCAGCGACGCTCATCGCCATTGGCTTTTCGCAAAGTACGTGCTTATTGTTTTCGAGGGCAGCGAGCGTCATCTCGTGATGGTAGATCGGCGGCGTTGTGATGCACACGAGGTCAACTTGAGGATGGGCAACGGTCTCGCGCCAATCGGCGGTGAAATGTCCGGCACCGCTCGCCTCTGCCGTCGTCCGTGCATTCTCTAGCGAATGGCTCGCAACAGATGCGATGAACGCATCCTCAACCCGTTGGAACGCCGGGATCTGCGTTGTGCGTGCAAATCCGGTGCCGATGATCCCAATGCCGACCTTCTTGCTCATATATTTACAATTAAACCGAATATTGAACGCCAAAACAAAAACGCCCGCTCGGAAAGAAGCGGGCCTCGTGAGGTAAGATCTTCGAACGACTAATCAGTATTTGCCTTAACGGCGCGTGCTTGCGGTGACTTTCTCCGGCTGCCGTAGCGGACAAAATTCTCGTAGGCCTCGCGAGCGTTCTCGGTCATAGAAACGATCTTCGCCCCGATAAGATAACGATCGACCGAGAGATGTATCTCGGACTTTTCATATCGGCATCCCAAAACCTTCATCTCGATGCGGCCTCCGGGAAGGTCGATCTCGACGTTGAGCACCAGTTCGTGGCCGACGAAATACTTTTCCTGAATGCGTATTGCGGGCGTAAGGAATGCGATGCCGGTTCGGCTAAGGTCGACCGTCTCGCCGGCGACCGCGGCATTACGGGCGAGTTCTCGCTGGCGTGGATCGTCCACCTTTGGTTCGAACCAGACACGCATCGGTGCCGCATAGACACGGCGCGGAGCAACTAATCTTTCCGAAAGGGAGCGGCTAAACCTGTTTATGATCCTGCGAATCATCGTCTCATACACTCCGGGCGAGTGCGCGTATCAGGGCTTATCAGTGTTTGATTCGAGCGGTCTACCCTTGTTGTCCGCTCCACGAACGTGCGGAAGGCCGCCTTTATCGATCTCTAGGATGAACGACCGCTTGCCGGAACGCCCGTATTCAGCGGGTGTTGCCGTTGCGGTATAGCGTCTCTTGTTCTCAGACACGGTCATTGCGTAGTTGTAACCCGTCGAAGCACTCGACGTAATGTCCGGCGGCAGAAGGCCGGCGGTTATCAGTCCGTTAATATCGGTGACCGTGTTGTCGTGCGACATCGAATAGGCGACCTGCGCCTTTGCGATGCGCTCGAGCATTATCTTCGCCTCTTCCTCGTGGGTTTCGATGCGAAGGTTGTAAAAGTAGTTCTTGCCTTCTTTGCGGATCCGTTCTTCGGTCTGCGCGTCAGCGGTCTGGATGATCCAAACTCCATCGATACGTTTCAGCTCGATCTTCTGAAGCTTGTTGCGCGAATCGTCGTCCGGGTCGGGTAAGTTCGCGGTAACGGTCGCATTGTCGCCGGAGACGATCTCGCCGTTGATCTCGATCTCGGTCGGGATCGCACCCGCGATCGCCTCAAAATCAAGCGAAAAGTCCTTGAGCTCAGTGTCATTCAGGCTTTCGATCGCGGGCCGCAAATTCGTAAGGAACAACGCATCGCGGAACTTCTTTTCCCGCAGCAGCTTGTAAAAAGTACGCACCGTGTCGGCCGGGCCGCCCGTCTCGATCTCGATCGAGGCTCCGCGCGGAGCCCCAGGTTTCTCGGCAGCGACATTCGTGTTCGATGCGGACGAATTGGGTGCAGCGTCCTTAGATTCGGCGGTAGAACACGAGAAAGCCAATAAAACACTGGCCGAAAGTAAAGTCAGCACAGCACTCTTTGCAAACCTTAAGACCAAATTTTCGCTGACCTTAGCAGACATTTCGGAATCGGGTGAAGCTCCTGGGGTCTTTGGAGCCAAAAAGATAAAGCGACACGCTTTACCTCGACAGTATAGCGTGTCGCGCAAACTAAAGTAAAACACTTTTTAATCGAGTGTTTTGCCTTTTAACCAAAGTTCACGGCCAACCAGGTAAAGGATCACCGCCAGGCCGAGGAACGGCATGATGCCGAGCAGGTCTGCGGCTCCGCCCGCAAAGAACGGATTTGTCCCCTCGGACCATTTCTCCATTCCTTCCTGGAAGTGCTTCAACGACGGTACCACCGCGAAGACCGCGATCAAAATACCTGCGATAGCCCCACCAGCAATGTAGCCGGAAGCGAGAAGAACGCCGTTCGATTTGTCGGTCTCGGCGGTGATCTGATCCTCGGTCAGGTTCTTGCCGGCGAGCTTGCGCCGCAGGAAGATATCAACGAGATACCGAACGATACCGCCGATAAAGATGGGTGATGAGGTCGAGATCGGCAAGTAGATACCGACCGCGAACGCGAGCGAAGGAACGCCGCATAGCTCGAGTACGACGGCGAGCATCGCGCCGAGGATGACAAGGCCCCATGGCAGATTCTGGCCAAGCACACCCTTGATAATGTAGCTCATCAGGGTCGCTTTCGGAGCATCATACCGTTCGAGTGGACGGCCGTCATCGTCAACCTTCAAGATGCCGTTAATGCCCGGATCGACGAAATAAACTGGGCGTCCCTGATCGTTGACGAGGTATTTGCCTACCTGGCCATCCTTCGGTTCGGTGTTTTGCCAGACGCGATACGTAGCGGTGTCGGTCTCGCCGTACTTTCCGCCGACGTGCTCTGACTGATACTTACCGTCTTGACGGAAGAGCTTGTCTTCGGTGAGCACGAGTTTTGCTTCCGGCGAGTCAGCAGCAACCTTTTGATAATAGGTCCGCGAGCTATTCAGAAAGATCAGAAGGGAGCCGAGCACTAGTGCCGAGCATAGTGCTCCGACGAGGATCGCGATCTGTTGACGCCATGGCGTACCGCCGACCCAGAATCCCGTTTTAAGGTCCTGCGAGGTCGTGCCGCCATTCGACGAAGCGATACAAACGATACCACCGATCGAGAGAGCCGTGACGAAGTACGGATCAGGGGCTGTCCAACCGAGTCCGAGGAACACCAGACAGGTGATCAAGAGCGTTGCGACCGTCATTCCGGAGATAGGGTTTGATGACGAACCGATCTCGCCCGTAAGCCGCGACGACACGGTCACGAACAGGAAGCCGAGAACGAGTATGAGCAATGCACCGAAAAAGGAGACGAACGGATGAACAAAAATGCTCAGTCCCAGCTGCGGGAAGAGAAGGATCGCTGCGAGAAGGCCGATCATTCCTGCGGCCACCCATTTCATCGAAATATCTCTGTCGGTTCGCGGCACGCTATCGCCGTTCGCCTCAGAGCCGCCGCGAAGGTCGGCCAATCCGGCCCTAAGCCCGTGGATGATGGTCGGCAGACTGCGTGCGAGCGAGATGATCCCCGCCATTGCGACGGCACCTGCACCGATATAAAGCACGTATGCACTTCGGATACCTGAGGGTGAAAGCTCAGCGATGGTCTTGCTCAATTCGGGTGCGATGGGCGTTGTGACTGCCGAGCCGAAGAGTTTGATCATCGGGATGAGGACGAGGTAAGAGAGTACGCCGCCGCCCATCATCAGGCCTGCGACTCGTGGGCCGATAATATATCCGACACCGAGCAACGTCGGGTCATTGTCGGAATTGATCGTACCGCCGTTATATCCGGCTTTTGAGAAGTCGTAACCCGGTGATTCTTTCCAGAAGAAGAGCACCTTCATTATCGAGTTGAACAAGAACCCGAAGATGAATCCGATCGTGATGATCTTGCCGCCCTGCAGAGCAGCATTGTCGTCACCCGCGATGTGGGATTCAGTCGATGCGTCTCGCGACTCTTTTGAGGCCCCGGCCTTTAAGACTTCGGCGCAGGCCGTGCCCTCAGGATACTTCAAGTACCCGTGCTGATCTTTGATGAGAGCGCGTCTGAGCGGGATCATCATCAGGATGCCTAAGAGTCCGCCCATCACGGCAACGAGCATCACACGCGTCAGCTCGAGCTCGAAGCCGAGGATCATAATTGCAGGCATCGTTACACCGATACCGAATGCAATGGATTCGCCGGCGCTTCCGGCCGTCTGCATTATGTTCGTCTCGAGGATGGTCGCGTCGCGCATACCGATCTTCGACAAAAGCCTGAAAAGCGTGATCGCGATGACCGCCACCGGGATCGATGCCGACACGGTAAGTCCGGTCTTTAAGACAAGGTAAAGCGATGATGCTCCAAAGATGACCCCCAAGATAGAACCGACAAGCAGCGGAAGCGGCGTCAACTCACGCAAATTTGCCGAATCGGGGATATATGGACGAAAGGTTTTTAGAAACGGGTTCTCCATCCTAAACGAGATCTCCTATTTTATTGCTGACAGACAAATCAAAGGGGAAAGTGCTCTCGGAAATGTACCTTGCCTTGGCTTCGGAATCAAGTATTTAAGGCAACAAAACGCGATTTTGGGCCGGGACCTCGATCAGTGTGCGCCGGCTACGGGCCTCGCATTTCTCACCTTTTTGAACAAGATCACTGCCGGAACGCACAATGCGCTCAGTACGGTCAGTATCCAAAAAACGTCATTATATGCGAGGACAGCAGCCTGGCGGGCGATCAATTGATAGATAAGGGCGTATGCGTTAGAAGCATCAGTGCCCGGCCCAGAGCCGCCTCCAAGAGCCTTCTGGATCGCGGCGACGGCTTGCAGGAACGCCGGGTTGTACTGATTTGCGTGTTCGGTCAGGACGCTTAGATGGACCTGCTGGCTGCGGACTAGCAATGTCGTCATAACGGCGATACCGATGCTGCCGCCTGTATTCCTCATAAGGTTGTAAACGCCGGTCGCGTTGCCGATATCCCGCTGCGGGAGCGTTGCGACCGACAAGGTCGTGAGCGGCACGAAAACAAACCCCAAAGCAAAGCCGCTGACGATCATCGGGATCACGATGCTGCTCATCGAAATGTCTAAACTAAGTCCCGTGAAAAGATAGATCGAATAGGAGAGCAAACCAAAGCCGAAAAGGATCAGGTATCGCGTATCGACCTTTGGGATCAGGCGTCCGACGAAGACCATTGAAATGATCGCTCCGATACCACGTGGACTTACAGCTTCGCCGCTAAGGACCGCCGGATAACCGAGAAGGGTTTGAAGAAATAACGGCAGCAGTGCGGTCGTTGCATACAGTACGGTGCCGACCGTCGCGATCATTCCGCAGGCGACTGCAAAATTCCGGTTCAGAAAGACCCGCAGATTGACGATCGGCTCCGGCGTGTAGATCTCCCAAATGACGAAGGAAAGGAGCGAAAGAGCCGAAACCGGCCTGTCTCGCCGCCTGCCCGCGCCGCGCGATCTACAAGCGCGGCGAGGACGGCATCGTGCTGATCGACCAGAAGCGCTGCCGCGGCTATCGCAAG